>Ga0172376_10000026_pt1 | contig 164865 bp, 153 predicted proteins | sample Lak35m_FD_121114 | JGI IMG/M metagenome (GOLD analysis project Ga0172376, IMG submission 121114) | Freshwater microbial communities from Kabuno Bay, South-Kivu, Congo - kab_092012_35m | ecosystem: Environmental > Aquatic > Freshwater > Lake | place: Democratic Republic of the Congo...
ACCTCCGCTTCGCGCAGTTTGCGGATGATGTCTTCAGACTTGTGCTTCCTGTTCGGCATTGTGCCGTCTCCATGTCATCGATCCTCCTAACACATGATACGGCCTGGATCGATATTCGGGGGGCAGGTCAGAACAACGCGGGCAATGTGGGACCCGGCAACTCTCCTGGCATTATCAATGTCGGCTCGTATGTCGGCTCGGGTGGCATCCTGACCATGGAAGCCGACCTCGCCGCCGTGGCCCCGGTTGCCGGCACGACCTTCGATCAGCTGAACGTTGCGGGCGATGTGACCGGAACCTCGACATCCATCACGCTGACGCAGGTCAATCCCGGCACAGCCGTTCCCACGACGGGGCTTGGCATGGCGCTGGTGACCGTGGGGGGAACGGTGTCCTCCGGCGCCTTCACGATGAGCCAGTTCATCGCCAACGGCTACACGTTCTCGCTGCGCTACCGGCAGGACTATGCGGGCACGACGGATGGCTTCTTCCTGGTGAGCGGTCATTGCCAGACCAGCGCACTCGCAGATGTCTGCCTTGTCGACGCCACGATCGATCAGCTCATCCCCATCGACGCACAGGCCGGCAGCGACACGCTGCAGCTGGGCGGCAGCACGAATTTCAGCTTCAACACCAGCGCGCTCGGACCCGTCTATCAGTCGTTCGAGTCGCTCGAAAAGACAGGCAGCAGCAATGTCACGCTGACGGGGACGAATGCGCTCACCGGTGCCGTGACAGTGACCGGCGGCACCCTGACCGCTTCTGGTGGCAGCGCCATCAACGACGCCTCGGCCGTATCGGTTGCCTCGGGCGCCACGCTTGCCCTTTCGGCTTCCGAGACCATTGGCAGCCTTGCGGGCGCTGGCAGCGTCTCGATGGGTGCCCACAATCTGACGGCGGGCGGAAACAATACCTCCACAGCCTTCTCTGGCGCCATTTCAGGCGCGGGCAGCGTGACCAAGGTTGGTACCGGCACGATGACGCTCTCGGGTACGAATACGTTCACCGGCGGGCTGCTGATCAATGCCGGCACGGTTGCGACCAGCGGAACGACGGCGATTGCCGATACCAACTCGGTCTCGATCGCCTCGGGCGGTACGCTCACGATTGGTTCCATGGCACCGGGGAGCTTCGAGATTGTCGGCGGGCTCAACATGGCCGCGGGCAGCACGCTGAACATCACGTCAGCCGGCTCGGGGCTTGTGGTTGGTGACCTGGTCGACTCGGCGATCGCAGGCACCGTGAACTCGCCGTTCGGCGGGTTCCTTGGCAAGGCGGGTCCTGCAACGATGACAGTCAACGGCCTCACAATGGCCGAGGGCGACTTCTATCTGTTTGGCGGCGTCACCGCGCATACCAGCGGCACGTCCACCATCAAGGCGCCGATTGTGGGCACGGGCACAGGCTTCAGCGCAACCTTCGCGATGAGCGGCGGCACGCTGAATGTCACGGGCACCTGCGTATTGCCGGGTGACTCGGGCTGTGCACGCATGAGCGTCGGCGAATTCGGCGGCACGGGCGTCGTCAACCACACGGGCGGCACGATCAAGGTGGCCGGCGCCGTGGGCGTTTCGCCTGCCTCGTTCGCTGTCGGCAACCAGGGCGGCGACGGCACCTACAACATCTCGGGCGGCGTGCTGCAGTTCGGCGACGCGGCAGACCCGATCAATTCGGGCATCTGGGGCGTTGGTCGCTCGACGGCTTCGGCAACGGATGCCACGACCAACGGCACGCTGAACATCAGCGGCACGGGTCTGGTCGATGTGCAGACGGGTGACCTGGTCAACGGCGACCGCGACGCGGCGATCCGCGCCGGTGGCGAGACCACCGTCAGCACCATCACCATGACGGGTGGCGAGCTGCGCGTGCGGGCGGATGGGGAATTCTTCCTCGCCGGCTTCAACAACAACGCAGCCGTTGACAGCACGTTCAACCTGAACGGCGGACAGCTGACGATCGGTGGCGCAAGCCTGCAGGAGTACTATGCTGGCGGCACGGGCGTATACCAGTTCAACTTCGGCAACGGCACGATCATGGTTTCGGGCAGCGCCCTGACCACGACGGCTGACGCAACGCTGACCGGTGCAACGCAGCTGACCGGCGCTACCATCAACACCAACGGGCTTGGAGCCACATGGTCGGGCGACCTGACGGGTACGGGCTGGCTGACGAAAGCCGGTGCGGGCACGCTGACACTGTCGGGTACGAACACATTCAGCGGCGGGCTTGCCGTGAATGCCGGCGAGGTGTCCCTGCTGGGAGGCGCTGCTCTGGCTGACGCCCTTGCGGTGACCGTGGCCTCGGGCGCGACCCTTTCGCTCGGCGCCAGCGAGACGATCGGCAGCCTTGCCGGTGCGGGCGCAGTTGGCCTCGGTGCCAATACGCTTACGGCGGGTGGCAATAATGGCTCGACCACCTTCTCCGGCGTGATGTCCGGCACGGGCGGCCTGACGAAGGCAGGCACGGGAACGATGACGCTCTCGGGCGCCAACACCTACACGGGCGCCACGACGATCAACGCCGGTACGCTGGCCACAGCCGGTGGCGCCGCCATCGCCGACACGTCGGCGGTCACGGTGGCCTCGGGGGCAACACTCTCGCTCGGCGCCGGAGAGACGATCGGCAGCCTGGCCGGTGCAGGCTCAGTGAGCCTGGGCGCGAATACGCTCATAGCGGGTGGCAATAATGGATCGACTACGTTCTCTGGCGCGATGTCCGGTGCGGGTGGTCTGACCAAGGTGGGCACGGGGGTTTTCAACCTTTCAGGTTCAAATACATTTACGGGTGCGATTACCGTGAATGGGGGCACACTGTCCCTGCTGGGCGGCGCGGCGTTGGCTGATGCAAGTGTGGTGACGGTTGCTGCCGGTGCAACTCTTTCGCTCGGCGCCAACGAGACAATCGGTGGCCTCTCAGGCGCGGGTTCGGTTGCGCTGGCGGCGAACACGCTGACGGTCGCGGGCGGTGGCACGTTCACGGGTGCAACCTCGGGAACAGGCGGCCTGACCAAGAGCGGCACGGGCACGCTGTCGACGGGCAACCTTGCCCACACCGGCCTGACCACGGTCAGCGGCGGCACGCTGAACGTCAACGGCTCGACGGCTGGTAGCGTCACCGTCAATTCGGGTGGCACGCTCTCGGGCAACACGGCGATCGCGGGCAACCTGACGCTGAACGCCGGCGGCACGGTCTCGACGGGCAACTCGCCCGGAACGACGACCGTCGCGGGCAACTACATCGGCGGCGGCATCCTGAATGTCGAGGTGCAGTTCAACAGTGCGGGCGCGCCGGTCAACGGCACCACGCATGACTTCCTCAACATCACGGGCAATGTCTCGGGCGTGAGCTCGCTGAACATCCTGGCGGTGGCGCCGTCGAACGCGCCAACCATCACGACGGGCAACGGCATCGAGCTCGTGCGCGTCGGTGGCACCACCAGCGCGGGGGCCTTCGTGCTCTCCGGGCCGGTCGTGCAGGGTGGCATCCAGTACCTGCTCAACTACCTGCCGAACTATTCCGGCACGCTTGATGGCTACTTCCTGCAGGCGACGGCGCGTGACGAGATCGCGGGCCATGTGGCCATCCTCTCGGCAAGCCGCTCGATGCTTGCGCGTTGCAGCCGCGGTGACGAACGCTTCAGCGGCCCCGTAGGTGCCGGCGGCAAGCGGGCGTGGGCGAAGTTCCTGGGCGGCTCGCTCGAGACCGGTGCGGATACCGGCCTCCAGACCGAGCAGGACTTCACCTGCACGGCCGGCGGCATGGACCTGGCCTCGGCCGGCGACCTCAGGCTGGGCCTCGCAGGTGGCTTCGGTGACACGTCGGTCGACGTGACCACGGCCGCGGGCGTCAGCAAGATCGAGGGCGACCAGAGCCTGATCGAGGCCCAGGCCTCGTACGCCATGGGCAGCACGTTCGTGAACATGACGGCGGGCCTTGCCAGCACCGACTGGTCGCACACGGGACCGGTCTCGGGCGTGAAGCAGGCGACCGTCGATGGCCTCATCGGCTCGCTGCAGGTCGGCCATCGCTGGGGCGTTGGCGAGGCCTGGCAGTTCGGCGTCTCGGGCGGCCTCGACTATGACGGCACGTCCTGCTCGGAACCGTGCCTGCTCGCCGGCGTGACGGCGGAAGAGAGCAACTGGCGCGGCAATGTCGCGGCGAAGCTCTCGGGCACAACCGGCAAGTTCCGTCCCTACGCCTCGATCGCGTACTCGGATGACCTCGATGGCGGGAACTCGGTCTCGCTGGGTGGCGTCTCGGTTGCGGCCGACACGGCCTCGAGCCTCCTGTCGGCCCGCGCCGGCTTCGATGCCAGGGTCAGCGAGCAGGTCGGCCTCTTCATCGATGCCGGCATGGTCGAGGGCCTCGACACCGATATCACCGGCTATGACGGCCAGGCGGGTCTCAGGATCAACTGGTAAGCCTGAAAGGCATCACCTGACCTTACAGATGGCGGCGGCCCCAAAAGGGTCGCCGTTTTTTTGTGCGTTGGGACAATTTGTGTCATCTAGCGTTGATCTACCCCCTTCATGGCTCCCGATTGGGCGTGCGACGTGCAATTGCGCATGATCCAGGATCGGGGGCCGGACGCGAACTCGTCAATGATGGCTCGATGATTCTTCAGGTATCGAAGCCACTGTCTTCGGGCTTCCGATCGAGAAGATCTTTCACAAGGAGAAGAATTGATGACGTTCCTTTCGTTCCCCCGGCTTCAGGGCCTTGCCGCCGCGCTTGCGCTCGCCCTGTGGGGCTGGCTTTGCCTCTTCCCATCGGCGCAGGCCAGCAGCACGCCAGCCGGGCGGATCAGCGTCACGTCCGCCGGACAGGGGCCTGATGTCATCTTCATTCCGGGTCTTGGGTCTTCGGCTGAGGTCTGGCGGTTGCACGTGGAAAAGCTGAAGCCGGCCCATCGCGTGCATGTCGTGCAGGTCCATGGCTTTGCGGGGACCCCGGCGGGTGCCAATGCGCGGCCACCGCTGCTCGGGCCTATCCGGGACGAGATCCTGGCGCATGTGAAGCAGGCGGGATTGAGACGCCCTGCCCTTGTCGGCCACTCGATGGGGGGACTGCTTGCCCTGATGATCGCCGAACGGGATGGGGCGGCGGTGGGGAACGTTCTCATCGTGGACAGCCTGCCGTTCTTTCCGCTGCTGTTTGACCCGAATGCGACGGTCGAGGGCAGCGCGCAGATGGCGGAAACGATCCGTGACCGGATCCTTGCGCAGGGACAGGCGGCCTATGCCGCAGGCCAGGCAGGGACGATGGCGATGCTGGTGAAGACGACGGGGCCCGAAGCGGCTGCGGTGCTTGCGGCTGCGCAAGCCTCGGATCACAGGGTCGTGGCGCATGCGCTGCACGAGATCTGGCAGACCGACATGCGTCCGCGCCTGCCGGCCATCCGCAACCGTGTGCTGGTGCTCTATCCCTTCGATGTCACGATGGGCCTGCCGCAGTCCAGTGTCGATGTGCTGTACCAGGGCGCCTGGGCGACACTTCCGGACAAGGCGGTCGTGCGGGTCGACGGGTCGTATCACTTCATCCAGGTCGATCGGCCCGAGCGGCTGACAGCAGAGATGCTGCGCTTCCTTGAGCCGCAATGATGGCTACATCGATGCGGCCAAGCGCAGGAGGAGCGCCACCCATTGTCAGCGAGGCTGATCTGACAGACGCCATGGGCTGAGGAAGTCGTGCTTCAGTTCGCAGGTTTGAAGCGCGGCAGCGGCTTTGACGCGCGGGCGGGCGCTGCCGGCTTTGCCGGTTGTGCTGGCGGCGGCGATACAAGGTCCTCGGGGCCACCCTGGCCATTGAAGTTGCCGGCGTCGCCAGCCTGGTCATTCGGGCTGCGGACTTCCTCCAGCTCGTTATCGAGCTTCGCGGAGCGCACGTAAGAGGCCTGGCACTGCCTCACGTAGCGATCTTTCGTCATGCGATTGGGGACGGAACCGCTCTTGAGTTCGTCGTTGTACCGCTCGAGGCATACTTTCCTTGCATCGTCCCACACCGATGCCTTTGCCGGCGCAGCATGAATGGTGAGTGCACCGAAAGAGACCAAGGCCACGAAGGATAATCCACGCATCACTGTCACCGGAGGGGCCTGAGTTCGGGCCTGTTTTCAGTCAGTCAAAAGAGCCAGCGTGAGGCCTGCAAATCAAGCCATAAATTCGATTGACCATTTACGGCGTTCATGATCGGCGCGGCCGTCAGGCGAAGGCGGGTTCATCACGGCTCTCGGCCTGCCTGGGACCCGAAAAGCCGATGAACAACGAGATGATGAGAAGCAGGACGAAGGCGACCACTAGCCATAGGGGCATGCCGAAAACGTCCGTCTGGAGCGCGGCGGCCGGATCCCTGAGGAATGCCTGCATACTTAAGCCCTTGGAGGAACTTGGGGCATTTTCGGCTTGTGGATCGACCGCCGGCGGGGTGATCGGCGTCGGCGTCGTGCTCGCGGGCAAGTCGGTTCCCGCCGCGTCCGGGAGGGTGCCGTCGATGAGCGCGGGATCCGTCACCGGTGTCTCGACGGGTGGGGCTGCAACGGCCGGATCGGCAGGTGCCGCCATGATGGAGGCCATCTGACGGCGCGCCGGAGGCATCGCAGGTTCGGGTTCGTCGGGAACGATCTCGCCACGCACGACGATGGACTGGCGCGGCACCGGCTTGGTCGCCTGCGCAGGGGCGGCGGCGGTGCCCGTGGACGATTGCTGCGTCTGAACGGTCTGGCATGCTGTCAGCGACAGCAGCACCGCACCCAACGCCAGGAACCTTGCCTTGCTGATGAACATGCCCACGATCCGACTCGCTGACTGCCTCTTCGGACTTTGATCCTAACGGCAAGCCTGCCTCCCCCGCCACAGACGAGCGTGTGCAGAGGCGGCGCGCCACAACTTTCCGAAGGCAGGGTAAATTCGCCCGGTCGCAACCGCCGCGCGCAGGCCTTGCCAGCGTCAGACCGCCTGTCGCAGCGTGCGCATGAAGCGGTCGATCTCGTTGTGCAGCCCCTCCGAGTTCTCGGCCAGCTGGCCCGCGACCCGGATCAGGCCGGCGGCAGCCGCGTCGGTGTCGGCGGCCGCATTGGCGACGCAGGAGATGGACTGGCTGACTTCCTGCGTGCCGGTGGCGGCGGCGACCATCGAGCGGGCAATCTGCTGGGTGGCACTGCCCTGCTCGCCCACGGCAGCCCGGATCGCAACGGCGATCTGGTCCATCTCGGCGATGCGTGCGCCAATCGCACGGATGGCATCGACGGTCTGCATCGTGGCCGCCTGGCTGGAGGCGATCTGGGCCGAAATTTCCTCGGTGGCGCGTGCGGTCTGGTTGGCGAGGCTCTTGACCTCGGAGGCCACGACAGCAAAGCCCTTGCCGGCATCGCCGGCGCGGGCGGCCTCGATCGTCGCGTTCAGCGCCAGCAGGTTGGTCTGCGAGGCGATGTCACTGATCATCTTCACGACTTCGCCGATCTTCTGCGAGGTCTGCGCGAGGTCGTTAACCGTTGCATCGGTCTGGCGGGCATCACGCACGGCCGCGGCCACGAGTTCGGCAGACCGCTCGACCTGGCGGGTGATCTCGTGGATCGAGGCAGAGAGTTCTTCGGAGGCACTGGCGGCGGTCTGGACGCTGTCGGCCGAGTTGGCGATGGCACCGGTGACCGCGCCCGCCTCGGTGCGCGTCGTCTCGGCGGCCGCACTGATCTGCCGGGCCGAGCCGGAGACGTCGGCGCTCGACTGGATGACCGATCCCACGATCCGGCCGACGGAGGATTCAAAGCGGGTCGCGAGGTCGGACTGGAGCTGCTGCTGGCGCGAACGCTGTTCGTCGCTCATCGCCTCGATCAGGCGGAAGGTCTGGCCTGCGAAGACGTGGGACATCCAGACCACGAGGAGCGCGACGATGGCCGCCGCGTAGAGCGTGTAATTCGCGGTCGTCGTATAGAATTCAGCTTCGGTCGAGACGGATTTCTGCAGCGCATCAAGGCGGTTGGTCACGGCCTCCATGCGTTCCTCGACGATATCGAATTGCCGCTGAAAGCCGGCATAAGCCTGCGGATAGGTCGCGGGCGCCTCGACGGCGACGCGCGCGGTCGAGAGCGTGGCGTCACGATAGCTGCGCACAACCGGCAGAAGTGCATCAACCTGCTGGCGAATTTCCGGGGGCAGCGGGAGGGCGCGGTTTGCCTCGACATTGGCAACGAACTTGCCGGCGTGGGCCTCGACGCCTGCGAGGATCCGGCGAACGGCCTCTGGCGTGGCACCTTCGGCGGCGACCTGGCGCGCATTCAACACGTCGCCGCGCATGGCGTCATGCATCATGTCGGCCGATCCGTGGCTGACCAGCGCGGTCGACAGGACGGCCTTGCGCTCGATCACGTTCTCGAGCGCGTTCATGCCCCAGATCGAGACACCAGCCAGGACCGCCACGCAGCCGAAGAAGGCGAGCGTCAAAACCAGGCTGCGGACCTTGATACTCAAGTTCGACATGGGTCCTACCCTTGGAGCGAATCGGCATTAACAGGAACGGCAGAGTGCGGGCGCAACGGTAAACCAGGCATTAAGGAACGGACACCCGGACCGACGCGCGGCGAGTTGCGGCACGGGACGTGCCTATGGGTTCCCGAAGGCCGACACATCCGTGCCGTGCCGGGACAAGGCAGGAGCTTCCCTCATGCGAACCAGACATTCCGCGCTTGCACTGCTGGCCGGCGTTGGGCTGCTATTGTCGACTTCGCCGACCCAGGCCGTGTCGCCCGAGAAGGTCGAAGCCTGCACGATAGAGGCCCGCACTGGATTTGCCCGGGCCTTGCGGCAGGAACCATCGCTGGCCCCGGCGATCCTGACGCATCGCAAGCGGATGTCGGATGCCTGTCTTGCATTCCTGTCGGGCAAGACCGACGCGACCTCGGCCCTGACACGCTGCCTGCGCGAAGCCTCGGCAGGACCGGTGCATGTCCAGCGCGCCCGCAACCGCGACAATGCGCATGTGGCACGCCAGAGGGTTGCCTGCCGCGCGGCCAGCACCTCGCGCTGAGTGTTGCGCTAGTTGATTTCCCAGGTCTTTCCGACCGACAGGCGGAGCCCGAAGACGAGGGCGTCGGCGACATCGTCGTCAATGCCCGGGTTGATGATCCACTGGATATCGGGCTGCAGCGTGATCTCGTCGGTGAGTTGGGCGTAGTAGGTGAGCTCCACATTGATCTCGCGATCGGCAGGATTGGCGAGGCCTGACAGGTAACCGGTGCTGCCATCGAGCACGATCACGCCAAGGCCCAACTGGTCTGCGGGGCGCGACGGCAGGAGGCCGGTAGCCACGAGGGTGGCGCTGATGAAGCTCTCGACCGCATTCACGTCGCCGTTTGCCACGCCGATACGAAACGAGCCAGCGAGGTCGAGGCCGCTGCCTGAAGCCGATGACAGCAGGGTTTCCTCGAGGGCAACGTAGGCTCCGGCGTTGCGCCTGTCTTCTCCCGTCACGAGATCGGGGACTTCCCCGGAGTATGTCCACGCGCCGAGCGACCAGAGGCGGCCGTCACGCACAAGCCCGGTTTCCATCGCGAGCAGCACGCCGTCGCCGTCCTCGAAGTCGATCGTGGTGCGCCTGGGGAAGTCAGGGTTGCCCGGCACGCCGTCGGCGATCGCGCCGCGCAGGTAGACATCGTTCTCGAATGCGTAGTGAACGCGCAACGCGAGGCTGGTGACCGGCCAGATCGAGGGCCCATTGAGGCCGGATTGCGAATAATCGGTTCCGATCCCGTGTGCAGGGTTGAGGAAAAGCGCGCGGACTTCGCCTGCGTCGAATTCACTCGACACATCGTAGAGGCCGAAGCGGAGCGAACCACGCCCTGCGGCGAAGCCCTGGTCGATCCAGGCCTCGACGAGGCGCAGGGCCTCGCCTGTTTCGTTGTTGGATATGCCGTTGAGGTCTCCTACCCGCTCGGCGACCGAGTTGCCGCTGGCATAGAGGGCATAGACGAAGGCGCTGGCGTCATTCCACCCGATGAGGCGGTCAAGGTCCAGCGAGGCGTGGAGGTCGATGTTGTCGAGTAAAACCGAGCCCCGGTCGAGGCCGCCAGAGGCGACGTTCCAGGCCTCTCCAATGAATGTCAGCGAGACACTCGCTGCGGGAGATGCATCGGCGGCGGCCTGCGCCGGTTCGTCCGACATCGCAGGCGCTGCAACGGCGAAACCCATCAACGCCGCGCAGCCAAGGATCGATGCCGTCGTGAACCGGCGCATGAGATGCCCCCTCGTCGCATGTCGTCAGTCGCATAGCGGCAAAGTGCCGTGAGAGTGCTAACAGGGTGTTAACCGCACTCCAACCTCAGGCGGCCATGCGGCGCCTGCGTTCGCCCTCGACGATGCGGTCGAGTGCTTCGTCGCGGCGGTTGCGTACCGTGTCGCGATGAATGCCGAGCAAGCCGCCGGCGCGCGAAGGCCCCATGCTCCGGCCGCAGGTGAGCCACAGTGCCACGGCGAGGTGGCGCTGGTCCTTGAGGTGGATGAACCAGCCAAAGACCTCGTGCATGCGGTCGATGGCGCGTGGCGAGGGGGCGGCAAGGCGGACGATGACATCGCCCCCGGCCATCTCAAGGCACTCGACCACCATTTCGGGCCAGGCCGACCGGTACCCCCGCACCTGCCCGGCCGGAAGACGACGCAGCGTATCGCAAGCCTCGTGCATGCGTGCGGCAACCTGTTTCCTGTCCAGGGCCAAGCCCCTGTCCGATGTCCAGTCCATGCGTCCGGTTTCCTCCCTTTTTCCGGGCCAGCGACCTGCGCGGTGCTGACGGGTTGACATCACTTATATTCACTTATATTTTTGGAATGAAACAAGAACTTTTTCGAGAGCCGCGACATGCCGCCCCAACGCCCCGAAAGGGGTGATCCTGCCCTTGGCCTGCGCCTGCGCGAGCTTCGGCTCGAACGCGGGATGACCATGGCCGCGCTGGCTGAGCGGATCGGCGTGACGCAGCCGGCGATCTCTCAGTGGGAAAGCGGTCGCGAGCGACCCGGGCGGGACACCCTCCAGCGCCTGGCCGGGGCGCTTGGGGTGACGGCTGAAGCGCTTGCGCTTCCTGCAGGGGCGCTGTTGGCAACTGCTACGCTCTCGCCGCTGCAACTGCCGGCAGACGTGCCGGTGCTCGGCACGGCAGTGGGCGGCGACAGCGGTGACTTCAACTTCAACGGGATGGTCGTCGACTATGTCCGGCGGCCGCATGGCGTGGCGCAGATGCGCAACATCTATGCGTTGTGGGTGACGGGCGATTCCATGGAACCGTGGAACCGGCGCGGCGACCTGATCTATGTGACGCCCACGCGCCCTCCTGTCGCCGGCGACCACGTGGTCGTCGAGCTTGCCGGCGCGCACGCCCATGAGGCCGGCACGGCGATGGTCAAGCTCCTGGCGGGGCAGACCCCAACGCAGTACAGGCTGCGGCAGTACAATCCCGAACGCGACTTCACCGTGTCGCGTGTGCGGGTGAAGGCGATCCACAAGGTGCTGAGCCTGCGCGAGTTGATGGGCATCTAGACCCGGATGCCCTGATAGCCGCTGCGGTGCCTATTCCTCGCTGATCTTCTCGAGTTCGTCGATGATCGCGCGCGCGGTGTCGATGAGGGCGATCGCGTGGTCGAGGACGGCGTCGAGGTCGGCGAAGGTCGCATCCCTGACAAGTTCCGCGATGGCGGTCTTCAGGCGCCTGACCTGGGCGAAGAAGACGCGCAGCAGGTCCTTCAGGTTCGCGGGCAAGCCCGATGCGAGCAGCAGTTCGCCGTGGCGGTCCCAGAATGTCGTGGTGAGCTTGCGGGCCTCGTCCCGCGCCCTGTCGGCTACGCGGCGGCGGTCCTTTGCGTCGTTCAGGTTGATGCTCTCGTCGATGATGGCGCGGGCAATACCGACGGCGGCCACCGTGTTGTCGCGCATGGCTTCGCCAAAGGCGTGCGCGATGTCTTCGGGGCTTGCGTCGTTCCTTGCGTTGAGGCGCGCGTCGGCAAGAAGGATGCGGGTGCCTGCCTCGGCGAGGTGCGATGCGGAAGCCGACAGGCCCGTGAGTGCCGTCGTGACGGCCGCCATGTTGCGGGTTGCGGCGAGGCGCATCTCGAGTTTCTCGACCCTACGGGCGAGTGGCGCGCTCGATGACCGTGCGGGCACGAGCGCACTGATCGCCGCGCACAGAGCGCAACCGGCGGCGGCACCCACCGCCAGAAGCATCAGGGCGTCGTTGTCCGGCATGATCATGTCAGGGGTGCCCCGTCGCTTGCGGCCATATTGTCTGGTGACATGAACGATCAAGGCACCGGGGCTCGAGGTCAAGCGCGGCTTGGCGCGATGTGGCTCTTTCCGGGGGCCAACCGCCGGATGCCAAATGCGTTTTCACCGTTTGCGTGAATATTGGCTTCAGGGTTTCGCGCGAAACGCGAAAAATTGGCCCGCGGACCCTACTTCGTGAACACTGCTACGAACTGGGTGATCTGGCCACGGGCTGTCGCGCAGCCGGCCTTGTCGGCGAGGCGCGCGCGGTACACCGGGATGCCAGCCGAGGATGACTGGAAGGGATCCTTCTGGCGCGTGTGATAGACGTTGATGCCAGCCTCAGGCTTCGCCGGGCCTGATGCCGATTTCTCGTAGCTTGCGCCTTCAAGCCGCAGTTCGATCAGGCGACCATCAACCCGAGCCTGAAAGGTGATTGGGCGCGGGCTCTGGTTCTGCACCCAGAGGCATTCGTCGACGGCCTTGAAGAGGATGTCGCCGCAGGCCTCTCCGCAGGGAAGCATGCCAGCCTTGATTTGGGCTTCGGTGGGCATGGCAATTGGCTGGGGCGCGGGCGGTGGCGGCGGCACCAGCGGCGCTGTTTCGGGGCGCGGGACGGGTGTCGGGACGGTTGCGGGCTTCATGCGTGGCTGCGGCGGTTGCGGCGGTGGCAGTGGCACCGACGGCAAGGCGTCGGCCGCTGGCTTTGCGCGGGGCAGCGGCATGGTCTTTTCGGTCTCGCCGGGTGTGTCGCTTGCATGAGCAAGGGCCGGCAGCATGAGCGCGACAACTACCGCAGACACCCGAAACACGAACGCTGACACCGCGTACCTCCGCTTGCGAACACCGCTGCGGGGAAACTAGTTCAGGCGTGGTCGCTTATGAAGCGGTTTTTCGGGATCCGGCAAAGCACGTTGGTCTGCCACAGGCAGGGCTTTCAATTCCGGATGCGCCTGAGGCCGATAGCGTTGGCCGTGAGCCGTTCGACTGTTCGACGTGGAAGCAGAGAGAGGATCAGCTTTCCCATGCCGCCCCTGCTGACTTCGTAGCGTGGCTTTGGATAACGGGCTGCGACGGCGCGGCGGACGACCTGGGCGATATTCGCGGCCGGCATGCCGGCCTTGCCCTGTTTGACAGCCATGAAGCGCACATTCTCGATCGGCGTGGCAAAGGCCGTGGTGGCATAGGGCTCGACATCCATCGCCTCGGCCTTTTCCCAAATAGGGGTGGCGACCATGCCGGGGGCTACAACGATGACATCGATTCCGAAGACCATCATTTCCTGACGCAACGCTTCGGAGAGACCCTCGAGGCCGAACTTCGAGGCCGCATAGGGGCCCAGGAAAGGCGTTGCCTGCCGGCCGCTGACCGAGGAGATGTTGACGATCCGGCCGGGCTTGCCCTTCAGGGACCGGTCGACGCCGAGCAGGGGGGCGAAGGCCTGGGTCGTGACCATCACGCCGGTGAGGTTGACATCGAGCTGCTTGCGGAAGTCGGAGATCGGCAGGTAGACCAGCGGACCGGCCACGGCGATCCCGGCATTGTTCACGAGGGCGGCCAGGGTCTGGCCGTTCAGGGCAGAACGCACCCTCGAAGCGGCTGTCTTGACGGCCTTCTCGTCGGTCACGTCGAAAACGAGGGGCGAGAAGCCGGCGCCAAGCTCGGCGGCAAGGCGGCGAGCGTCGTCTTCCCGGCGAACGGAGCCGAAGACCCGGAAACCCGCCGAAAGGAAGACCTTTGCTGTGGCCAAGCCGATACCGCTCGACACACCCGTGACGACGACAGACCTTTGCTGCTTTGCCATCGTGAACGCGCCCCAATCCCCGTGAGTGTTATAGCGCAAGCATCCCGGCTTCTTAATGAATTCTCGGTGAGGTCGCGGATATGGGACGCGTTGCCGCCCTTGCGGGTGCCGATGTTCCCCCGGCGCGCGAAAGTGGCGCGCGGGCCTCTCCTGGCATGGTGCATGGCCGAGCCATCGGACGAGGCGTCGCACCCGTGACCCCTGCCGCCGACAGCCCCACGTCCGGGGCTGCGACCCAATCGCCATGCCGGGGTCGCCCTTGATTCAAGTCAAGGCCACCTCGTCCCCACAACTGCTTTCCTGCTCCACGCTTTTCCAACCCGCGTCGCGAGGGGCCATGCAGCCGAACAACCTTCAACAGCGTGCCCGACTTGATCTCTTCGCCGTCCCCACGCTGTTCGTCTTCTTTACCTTCCTGGCCCTGGCCGTGGCGGTCAGGACCACGGATCACCTCATGGCCATCCAGGCCGTCACCTTCATGGTGGGCTTCGGGCTTGCGCTGCTCTGGATGATCGGGCGCTATGCCGAAGGCGTGCCGCAAGCCGATGACGCCCCTTACGACAACGACATCGTGAAGGCCGGCGTGATCGCCTCGATGTTCTGGGGCATCGCGGGCCTTCTTGTGGGCGTCGTCATCGCGCTGCAGCTGGCACTGCCCAACCTTTTCTATTTCAGCGAGCTTCCGTGGACGAGCTTCGGGCGCCTGAGGCCCCTGCATACCTCGGCGGTCATCTTCGCCTTCGGCGGCAACGTCCTGCTGGCCACGTCGTTCTATGTCGTGCAGCGCACCTGCAAGGCGCGCCTTGCTGGCGGGTTGTGGCCCTGGTTCGTGTTCTGGGGCTACCAGACCTTCATCCTGGTTGCGGGAACGGGCTATCTCATCGGTGTCACGCAGGGCCGCGAGTATGCCGAACCCGAGTGGTACACGGACCTGTGGCTGACGCTGGTGTGGGTGGTCTACCTGCTGGTGTTCCTCGGCACGCTGTGGAAGCGCAAGGAGCCGCATATCTATGTGGCGAACTGGTTCTACCTTGCCTTCATCGTCACGGTTGCGATGCTGCACATCGTCAACAACCTCGCCGTGCCCGTGTCGTGGCTTGGCATCAAGAGCTACTCGGCGATGGCCGGCGTGCAGGATGCGCTGACGCAGTGGTGGTACGGCCATAACGCCGTCGGCTTTTTCCTGACGGCAGGCTTCCTGGCCATCATGTACTACTTCATACCCAAGCAGGCCGAGCGCCCGGTCTATTCCTACCGGCTTTCGATCATCCATTTCTGGTCGCTGATCTTTCTCTACATCTGGGCAGGCCCGCATCACCTGCATTACACGGCACTCCCCGGCTGGGCGCAGACATTGGGCATGACCTTTTCGATCATGCTGTGGATGCCCTCGTGGGGCGGCATGATCAACGGACTGATGACGCTGTCAGGCGCGTGGGACAAGCTGAGGACCGATCCGGTGCTGCGCATGCTCGTCGTGTCGGTCGCCTTCTACGGCATGTCGACCTTCGAGGGACCGGTCATGTCGATCAAGGCCGTGAACTCGCTCTCGCACTACACGGACTGGACGATCGGGCACGTGCATTCCGGCGCGCTGGGATGGGTCGGCTTCGTGTCGTTCGGTGCGCTCTATTGCCTGACACCGTGGTTGTGGCGTCGCCAGCGGCTCTATTCGCATTCACTGGTCGAGTGGCACTTCTGGATCGCGACCATCGGCATCGTTCTCTACATCACGGCGATGTGGGTGTCGGGCATCATGCAGGGCTTGATGTGGCGCGCCTACAATGAGTTCGGCTTCCTCGAATACTCGTTCGTCGAAACCGTGGCCGCCATGAAGCCCTACTACCTGATCCGCGCGCTGGGCGGGATCCTCTATCTCGCCGGTGCCGGCATCATGGCCTACAACCTCTACCGGACGATCAAGGGTGACGTCCGGGCTTCTGAACCGCTGCCGGTGCCGGCAGCCACGGTTGCGGCGTAAGGAGGCCCACATGTTCAACCACGGTACACTTGAACGCCACTCGCTGCTGCTGACGGTCTGCATCCTGCTGGTCGTCTCGATTGGCGGCCTCGTCGAGATCGCCCCCCTGTTCTACCTCGAGAGCACGATCGAGAAGGTGAAGGGCATGCGTCCCTACACGCCGCTGGAACTCGCCGGGCGCAACATCTACATCCGCGAGGGCTGCTATGTCTGCCACAGCCAGATGATCAGGCCCTTGCGCGACGAGGTGGAGCGCTATGGCCATTACAGCCTGGCGGCCGAAAGCATGTACGACCACCCGTTCCAGTGGGGGTCGAAGCGCACGGGTCCTGACCTCGCGCGGGTCGGGGGCAAATACTCGGACGAATGGCACCGGGCGCATCTGGTTGATCCGCGCTCGGTTGTGCCTGAATCCATCATGCCGCCCTATGCGTTCCTCGAGAAGACGGAGCTCGACCTTTCGCAGGCCGAGGGCATGCTGAAGGCCAACAGCATCGTTGGTGTTCCGTACACAGATGAGATGCTTGCCAATGCGAGGGCGGACCTCCTTGCGCAGGCCGATCCAAACTCCGAGAGCCTCGAGGCGTTCCAGGCACGCTATGCGAATGCCCTGGCACGCGACTTCGACGGTGATCCGACGCGCGTGACCGAGATGGATGCCCTGATCGCATATCTGCAGATGCTGGGCACTCTTGTCGACTTCAAATCCTACAAGGCCGATGCGCCGGAAAACCGCAGGTGAGCGCCATGAGCTACGACGAAATCGCAACCTTCTCGAAGAGCTGGGGTCTTGTGTACCTGACGTTGCTGTTCCTGGCCGTCTGCGCCTATGCGCTCTGGCCGCGCAACAAGACGAAGTTCGACAGGGCGGCTCGCGTGCCACTGGACAAGGATGATTTGTGATGTCCAGGAAAAAGGAAGTCGACCAGCTTACAGGGACCGAAACCACCGGCCATGAATGGGACGGTATCCGCGAACTGAACACACCCCTGCCCCGCTGGTGGCTTTGGGTGTTCTACGCCACGATCGTGTGGGCGGTGGGGTACTGGGTTCTCTACCCATCGTGGCCGACATTGACGGGTTACCTGCCCGGAACGCTGAACCATTCCCAGCGCGCGGATGTGGACGCGGCGGTCAGTCAACTGAAGGCGGTGCGGCGCGAGCAGGGCAAGCAGCTTGCCGGCGCGACGTTGCAGCAGATCGAAGCCGACTCCGACCTGTTCCAGTTCGCACGCGAAGCCGGCAAGTCGGCCTTTGGGGATAATTGTGCGACCTGCCACGGCGCGGGCGGCCAGGGCGCGAAGGGCTATCCGAACCTCAATGACGATGTCTGGCTGTGGGGCGGCAAGCTCGAGGACATCAGGTACACCCTGATGGTGGGCATCCGCTCGCCGCATCCCGATACGCGCCAGTCGATAATGCCAGCGTTCGGGAAAGACGCGATCCTCAAGCCGGCCGAGATCGACGACCTCACAGAGTATGTGTTGAACCTTTCGGGACAACCCTCCAACCAGACGGCGGTGCAGCGCGCGGCGGAACTGTGGACCAACAACTGCGCGTCCTGCCATGGTCCGGACGGCAAGGGCCTGCGCGAGTTCGGTGCACCGAACCTGACCGACCGGGAGTGGCTTTATGGCGGCAGGAAGGCCGAGATCCGTGCCCAGATCGTGAATGCGCGGGCCGGCGTGATGCCGAACTGGGGTACGCGGCTTGATCCGATGACCATCGATGCGCTGGCGGTCTATGTCCACTCGCTGGGAGGCGGCGAATAGCGCCGGACGAGGCACACCGATGGGCGACACCCCGCTGGAAGCCACCGCCACTGCCGCTGCCCGCGAGGCCTCGCTGGCGGGGGATGGCGTGCAACGCGTCGACGCCCGCGCGACGAACAGCGCGGCGTTGCGCAAGGACTATGTGGCGCGTGTACCGATCTATCCGAAGCTCGTGCACGGCAAATTCCGGGCCCTGAAGTGGGTCGGCATGGTGATGATGCTGGGCCTGTACTACGTGCTTCCGTGGATTCGGTGGGACCGTGGGCCCAGTATTCCGGACCAGGCGGTGCTGGTCGACCTGATGCGCGAGCGGTTTTATTTCTTCTGGATCGAGATCTGGCCGCAGGAGGTCTACTATATCACGGGGCTCCTGATCCTCGCGTCCCTGCTTCTCTTCCTTGTCACGGCGCTGTTCGGGCGGGTCTGGTGCGGGTATGCCTGTCCGCAGACCGTGTGGACGGACCTGTTCATCATGGTCGAACGCCTGGTCGAGGGGGATCGCAACGAACGCATCCGGCTTGCGAAGGCGCCGTGGAGCGCCGACAAGGTTGCGAAACGACTTGCGAAACACGCGGCCTGGCTGCTGATTGCCGCTGCCACGGGGGGCGCGTGGATCTTCTATTTCCATGACGCCCCAACGCTGGCGCACAATCTTCTGATCGGCACGGCCGATCCGACGGCCTACCTGTTCCTCGGCATCATGACCTTCACGACGTACTGGCTGGCCGGCCATATGCGCGAGCAGGTCTGTACCTACATGTGTCCCTGGCCGCGCATTCAGGCGGCGCTCATCGACCGCGATACGCTCATGGTGACCTACCGGACGGACCGGGGCGAACCGCGTGGTCCCCACAAGAAGGGCCAGCCATGGGATGGCCGCGGGCACTGCATCGACTGCAACCAGTGTGTCGCGGCGTGCCCCATGGGCATCGACATCCGCGAGGGTGAGCAACTCGAATGTATCAGCTGCGCGCTGTGCATCGATGCCTGCGATGATGTCATGAAGCGCGTGGGCCTGCCGGCGGGCCTGATCGGCTATGACTCGCCGCAGAACATCGAGGCCCGCAAGCAGGGCAGGCCTTCAAGCGGACGCCTGATCCGTCCGCGCGTCCTGCTTTATGCGGTGGTGCTGTGCGCCGTGGCTGGCGTCATGCTGTTTGGCCTGAGCACGCGTGCGACAGTCGACGTCAATGTGCTTCGCGACCGGAACCCGACGCATGTGCGCCTCGCCGATGGCTCGGTGCGCAATGCCTACACGGTGAAGGTGATGAACCGCGCCCGAGATGCGCGCGTCTTTGCGATGCGGGTCGAGGCGCCCGCCGGGTTTGCCACGCGCGTGATCGGCATGGATGGCGCGATAATGCCGATCGGCATCGAAGTCGGGCCCGACCGGTTACGAACGCTGCGCGTCCTTGTCACCGTTCCCGAGGCATCGCTCGCGAGCCCCTCCCTGCCCGTCGCCTTTGTCTTTACCGAAACTGCTTCCGGCGAAAGCCGACGCACTTCAACCGTCTTCCTGTCCGAGGAGAAATAGCCGATGCGTGAACTCAAGGGCTGGCATGTGCTCGTGATGATCCTTGCCTTCTTCGGGGTGACGATCGGGGTCAATTCCGTTTTTGTCTCCTATGCCTTGTCGACGTTCTCCGGCGAGGACGAGACGCAGCCCTACCTTAAGGGCCTTGCGTATAACCGGACCCTTGCCCAGAAGGATGCGCAGGCTGCCCTCGGCTGGCAGGCGGAAATCGATGCACAGCGGATTGACGGCGGGAAAACCCTGGTGCGCGTGCGCATCCTGAACCGGGATGCGCAACCGCTGAGTGCCCTTGAGGTCACGATGCGCCTCCGCAATCCCGTGAACTCGTATCTCGACAGGCACCTCTCGCTCGACGCAAAGGGACAGGGAGAGTACGAGGCTCGCATCACAGGCCTGGCTCGCGGGCAGTGGGACATCATCGCCCGCACACGGGCGAGCGACGGCACCGGCTTCGTGGCTACGCGCCGGGTGCTCCTGCCATGACAGCGGCCACGTTCAGCCAGACCCTCCTGGTCGATCCGGCGCCCTTCGTTCGTCGCGATGAAAAGGGGCTTGCGCGACTTGAACTTGCCGTACGCGGCATGCGCTGTGCAGGCTGCATGGCCAAGATCGAGAGCGGGCTGAAGCGTCTTCCCGGTGTCGAGGATGCACGTGTCAACCTGTCTTCCGCCAAGCTAAATGTGCGCTGGCGCGAGGCTGGCACTTCGGCTGAGCAGATCGTGTCCACGGTCAACGCGCTCGGGTTCGAGGCTTTCCCCTATGACCCTGCGGCGGTTCTCTCGCACGACGACGAGGGGGGCCGCTTCCTGCTCAGGTGCCTCGCTGTTTCGGCGTTCGGCGCCTCCAACGTGATGTTCCTGTCAATCTGCGTATGGGCGGGCGTGACCGAGGAGATGGGAGAGGCCACGCGGACACTGTTTCACTGGCTGTCGGCGGTCATCGCCATCCCTACAGCACTCTATGCGGGCCGGCCCTTCTTTCGGTCCGCGCTCGCAAGTGTTTCGCGGGGGCGCGCGAACATGGATGTGCCGATCACGCTGGGGATCCTGCTGGCGCTGGGGTTGAGCATGCATGCGTCCATGACGGGCGGCCTGCACGCGTATTTCGATGCGGCGGTGAGCCTTCCCTTCCTGCTGCTGATCGGGCGCTATCTTGACCACTTGTTGCGACGCAAGGCGCGCGGGGCGGCACTCGACCTTGCTGCCATGCAGACGGTGACCGCAACGCGAATTGGTCCTGACGGCCGTGCGGAGAGCGTGGCAGCGGGCGACATCATACCGGGCGACCGGTTGCTGCTTGCGGCAGGTGAGCGGGTTCCGGTCGACTGTGTGGTGGAGGCCGGACAGGGTAACGCGGATGTGTCACTGGTCACGGGCGAAAGTGCGCCGGTCGGCATCAGGGCAGGCGACGAGTTGCGGGCGGGTACGCTTAACCTCAACGGCGTTCTGACGCTGCAAGCGCTGCGACGGGTCGAGGACTCGCTTGTTGCCGACCTTGCCCGCCTCTTCGAGGCCGGGCAGCAGAACCGGGGGCGCTATGTCCGGATTGCCGACCGCGCCGCGCAACTCTATGTGCCGACGGTCCACGGGGCGGCACTGGCCGTCTTCATCGGCGGCATGATCTGGGGGCTGGACGCGGAGACGGCGCTTACAAATGCGGTTACATTGCTGATCATCACCTGCCCTTGCGCGCTTGGGCTGGCCGTGCCGGCGGTGCAGATCGTCGCCACGAGCCGCCTTTTCAAAGCGGGCATTCTCGTCAAGTCAGGTGATGCGCTCGAGCGGCTTGCCGAGGCTGACATGGCCGTTTTCGACAAGACCGGGACACTGACCCATGGCCGTCCGATCCTGCAGAACGGTGAGACGATCGACACGGAGGTGCTGGAGTGCGCCGCGCAGCTAGCCAGGGCAAGCCGGCATCCCTTGTCGCGGGCGCTCGCGGCGGCTGCCGGGCCGGGTGGTGTTGCCGCGGGCGTGAAGGAAGTCGCGGGGCACGGGCTTGAGGCCGCCGTCAATGGCGGCATCATGCGCCTGGGACGCGCGGCATTCGCGGGCGTTGATGTCGAGGATGATGGCGAGGGCAGCACGCTCTGGTTCAGCCAGCCTGGTCGCAGGCCCGTTGCGCTCGTCTTTCGTGATACGCTGCGTCAGGATGCCTGCGAGAGCGTGGCGGCGCTTCGCGGTCTCGGCCTTGGCGTCGAAATGCTCTCCGGTGACCGCGCGCAACCGGCCGCGGCTGTGGCGCAGAGCCTGTCGATTGATCGCTGGCAGGCGGCGGTCGATCCTGCGCACAAGACGGCTCATCTTGATGGACTGGCGCGCGCCGGCCACCATACGCTCATGATCGGTGACGGGCTGAACGATGCGGCAGCGCTCTCGCTGGCGCATGTCTCGATCTCGCCGGGTACGGCTGTGCAGGCCGCGCGGAATGCCGCCGACATGATCCTCCAGGGCGATGGCTTGCATCCGATCGTGGAGGCCGTCGAGGTTGCACGACGGGCGCGCAGGCTCGTGCTCCAGAACTTTGCCTTCTCGGCGCTCTACAACGTCTGTGCAGTGCCGCTGGCGGCGATGGGCATGGTCACGCCGCTGATCGCAGCGGTGGCAATGTCCGGATCGTCACTGGTCGTGATGCTAAATGCGCTGCGGCTGGCGCGGCGAGAGGATTGAGACCATGGACATCTTCTACATCATCACGATTGCCGCGATCATACTCGGCGCACTCGGGGTGTGGCTGTTCGTCTGGACGCTCAAGTCCGGCCAGTACGAGGACATGGACGGGGCTGCACAGCGGATCCTAATCGATGATGACGATTGACCTGTAGGCGTGCCACGTCGCGTGCCCGACGAGCGGGAAGATGATCACCAGCCCCACGAACAGCGTTGCTAGACCCATCGCGCAGAGGATCGCGATCAGCCAGGCCCAGAGCAGCATGGGCCCCGGGTTCTGCATGACGAGACGGACGCTCAGCCCCATCGCCGTCAGGACGTCGACGTCGTGGCGCAGGAGGACCGGTACGGCGATGACGCTTATGGCAAAGGCGACCATGGCCAGCGCGGCCCCGATCAGGGTTCCGACGACCAGCATCGTCAGTCCCTGCGTGGTGCCGAGGGCGAAGGACAGGAACTCGCTCAGCGGGCGATAGTCTCCGTAGGAAAACAGCGCGTAGTTCAGCGTTGCGAGGCGCAACCACACAAGAAAGAGGAACATGAGCGCGAAGGCGAGAAACGCCATCTGCGCGGGCGACTGGAGGCGCACCTTCAAGATGTCGCCGAGGCGGGGCTGCTGGCCCTCTTCGTACTTGCGGCTCATTTCGTAGAGCCCGATGGCGAAGACCGGACCCACCAGCGTGAAGCCGCCCGCGAGGGCGGGCGCAACGGATTCAAGCCCCATCATCCACAGCCCTACCGTGACGAGAAGGCCCACGGCCAGGAAGGCTGCACCGTAGGTCAGGCTGAGCAGAGGGTTGCGCGCCAGATCCTGCCAGCCGAGCGACAGCCACTTCCATGGATCGTCCATGGTGGGCGTGCGCAGCCTCAGGACGGCAGCCGCACGGGTGGATGCTGAAGGTGCGAGTTGTGTCATGGTGTCCCTCGTCGATGCATCATTGGCATGATGCATCAGGCCATGGGCAGGCGACCAGCGCCTTGACATCGATCAAGGCCCGGCGTGCCGGCCTGTTGCTGCAGGTGTTAAATGGCGTAGTCGAGCTCGAAAGGGGCTGCCGGCTTACGACGGTTCAGGACCATGCGGGCGTAGAGCGCACTGATGGTGCGGCTGCCGGCGCGTTCGCACCAGGCCGGGCAGACGGCATGGACAAGGCAGGCAAGGCCGCCGAGGATCATGGCGAAGCCGAAGCTCGCCGACATCCACATGTGCTCGATGTAGGTTTCGCCGACGGAACGCGGGTGCCGCAGGAAAAACTCGAACATGGCCATTCCCTCTCCTTGCATGCCTGATCTTGGCATTCGCCCATTTTGCCCTCGCCTTTGAACGTCGTTCAAGGGTCACAATGGCCACGTCCAGTGATTCGTTTCGGGGGAGACATGCATGCCGCACTTCAAGCGCCTTTCTAAAGGCTTTCGCACTGCCAGCTTTCTCGCGGTTGCAGCATTCCTCCTGGCGGCCTGCAGCCCTTCGCTCAACGATGGGCGGCTTGAGACGTCGGCGCGCGATTCGGCTTCGGCGGCGGCGAGCGTTCCACAAGGTCCGACTTGGGACAGGCTTGCCGAACTGCCCTGGCCGCAAGGCGGGCAGCAGGCCTACAAGAGCTATGACGAGTCGCGCCGGTCCTTCTGGCGCAAGCTCTACCCGGCAGGCGGGACCGAGCTTTATTGCGGCGTCGACTTCGATGCAGGGCGACGGGCTGGCGTGCCTGGCGAGCGGCTCTCGATCGAGCATGCGTTTCCGGCCGACGCCATTGCCGAGACGGCGCCCGGATGCACGGACCGGACCTGCAAGGAGGGCCGCGTCCAGCGCGCCATGGCTGACCTGCAGAACCTCTGGCCTGCGCTGCAGTCGGTGAATTCCAGCCGGGGGCGCACAAAGTTCGGTGTCCTGCCTGTGAGCACCAAGCCGCGCTTCCCGGAGGTGTGTCCTTCTTTCCGGCGCGGGAGCGGCCCCCCGCCGGTCGTCGAGCCGCGCGACGAGGTCAAGGGCGATGTCGCCCGGTCGCTTGTTTACATGCACTTCGTGTACGCACTGCCGCTTGAGCAGGCCGTCACCGACAAGGATCTGCTGCTTGACTGGATGCAACGCGATCCGCCGGATGCCGAGGAAGCGCGGCGCAACGCACTGATCGACCAGTTGCAGGGTACCCAGAACCCGCTGCTCGATCCGGCCTTCATCGGCATGTGACGGCGGCGTTGCGACGCGCTATCTTCCCGCCCTCATACCGGGAGATTGCCTGAATGGGTTGGCCTGCCGATGTCGTCCTCGCGGGCAAGCATGCGCGCCTTGTGCCGCTTGAGCCATCGCATTCCGATGCGATGTGCGAAGCATCGCGCGACGGAGAACTCTGGCGGCTCTGGTACACGAATGTGCCCTCGCCCGAGCGGATGTCCGCCGAAATTGTCCGGCGCCTGGACCTGAAGGCGAAGGGATCAATGCTGCCGTTCGCCGTGCTGGATGCTGTGGGTGGCTGCGCCGGGATGACGTCCTACATGAACGTCGATGCCGTGAACCGCCGCGTGGAGATCGGCTCGACCTGGTACGCCAAGCGGGTGCAGCGGACGGCGCTGAACACGGAATGCAAGCTGATGCTGCTCGCGCATGCCTTCGAGACGCTGGACTGCATCGCCGTCGAATTTCGCACATCGTTCCTTAACCATCAGAGCCGGCGGGCAATCGAACGCCTCGGCGCGAAGCTCGATGGCGTGATCCGGAGCCACCAGCGCCATTCGGACGGATCGTTGCGCGATACATGCGTTTACTCCATCATTGCGTGCGAATGGCCTGCGGTGCGGGCTCACCTCACCTTCCAGCTAAGCCGTTGACATGAGCAACATGACCGATGACCTGCAGCACCTGCGCGACAGTATCGACAATATCGATGCCGCCCTCATCCACCTGCTGGCGGAGCGTTTCAAGTTCACGCAGCAGGTCGGCGCGCTGAAGGCCCGCACCGGCATGCCGCCAGCCGACCCCACGCGCGAGGCACAACAAATCTCCCGATTGCGTGCGCTGGCAGCACAGGCCAAGCTTGATCCCGAGTTTGCGGAGAAATTCCTGAACTTCATCGTCAAGGAAGTGATCCGCCACCATATCGCGCAGGCCAAGGGCCAGTGACTTTCCTCGTGCCCACAGGAGCCGTTGAAACATGAAGTACCTTCACACGATGGTGAGGATTGGGGACATTGGAAAATCACTCGATTTCTATGTCGGCGCGCTCGGCCTGATCGAGAAGCGCCGCATGGAGAATGCTGGCGGCCGCTTCACGCTGATCTTCCTAGCCGCGCCCGAGAGCCCGGAGGCCGAGATCGAGCTCACCCATAACTGGGATGAGGCGAGCTATGGCGGCGCACGCAATTTCGGCCACCTCGCCTTTGCGGTCGACAACATCTATCATGCGTGTCGCCGCCTGATGGACAAGGGTGTCATCATCAGCCGTCCGCCGCGGGACGGCCGCATGGCCTTCGTGCGGTCGCCGGACAATATTTCGATCGAACTGTTGCAGCGGGGCCCGGCGCTTGATCCGGTGGAGCCCTGGACCTCCATGCCGAATGTCGGCAGCTGGTAACCCTTTCCCGCACGAGCCTTCGCCAGCCCGGGGAATGCCCGCATGCGCCTTCCCGTAATAGGGGAAACCACATCTTCGGGTGACGGTTGAAGGCTTCTGGCGTCCCCTGTTCAATGATCCCCGGGGAATGGCGTGTTGCGCCAATATGGGGGACTGAAGGTGGGGTTTGTTCTGCCGTCCGGGATTGTCCGGCTGCTTGCAGCGCTTGTCGCGCTGACGGTCTTGCTTGCGACCCGCGCAGGAGCATCGGTGCCCGTGTCGCCGCCCGAGAACCCAATCGCTGTTCCCGATGCTCCGGAACGACCGATGACGCCGGAGGACGTCGAGGCATTCCTCGACGGGCTCATGCAGGTGCAGATCGAGGCGAACGACATTGCCGGCGCCGTCGTCACGATCGTCAAGGACGGCCGCGTGCTCCTGGCGAAAGGGTACGGTTTCTCGGATGTCGCTTCCCGAACGCCGGTATCGCCGTCGCAAACGCTATTCCGAACGGGATCGGTCACGAAGCTCTTCACGTGGACGGCCGTCATGCAGCTTGTCGAGCAGGACAAGCTCGACCTCGATGCAGACGTCAACCGCTATCTCGACTTCACGATACCGCAGACCCAGGGTGTGGCCGTCACGCTCCGCCACCTCATGACCCATCGCGGCGGCTTCCAGGAAACCCTGAAAAACCTCGGGGCACAGCGCAGGGGCAGCGTTGACCTTGCTGCCTATGTCCGCGGCAATATTCCGGACCAGATCTACAGGCCCGGCACAACGCCATCCTATTCGAACTATGGCGCGGCACTCGCGGGCTACGTTGTCGAGCGCGTGGCCGGTGTGCCGTTCGACCAATATGTCGAGGACCATATCTTCAGGCCGCTTGGCATGGAGCCGGACGCAACGCTGCGCACACCCCTGCCCAAGGCGCTCGCAGGCCGGATGTCCGAGGGCTATGCCACGGCATCGGGCAAGCCGGGCGACTTCGAGGTCGTGAATGGCTATCCAGCTGGCAGCCAGTCGGCCAGCGGCATTGCCATGACCCGGTTCATGCTGGCCTTCCTCAACAAGGGGGAGCTCGGGGGCAAGCGGATCCTCAAGGATGCGACCGTTTCCCGGATGCTGGACACGGTGACCGCCTACGATCCGCGGCAGAACGGCATCGCGCTTGGCTTCGTCGAGGAGGTACGCAACGGATTGCGGATCCTGGGACATGGGGGCGATACGGTCTACTTCCACAGCCTCTTGAACCTCGTGCCTGAAAGGAAGTTCGGCTTCTTCATTTCCTACAACAGCACGGGCAACGGCGTGGTACCCCTGCGCAACGTTGTTTGGGGCCAGCTCCTCGACCGCTACTTCCCGGCTGAAAGGCCTGACGGCGTGCGATCGAAGGCGCCGGCTTCCGGGCCGACCGCCTCGGAGGTTGCAGGGCGCTATGTGTCGTCGCGACGGGCAGAAACGTCCCTGCTACGCCTCCTGTCAGTGCTCCAGCAGCCCAGAGCGATCGCCCAGCCCGACGGCTCGCTCATTGTCGATGCGTTTGTCGGCCTGAACGGAAGTCCTCGCATGTTCATGCCGGTCGGCGATGGCGTGTTCCGCGAGAAGCAGGGCCAGGCGCGCCTCGTGTTCGTGAGAGGAGAGGATGGCGTCATGCGCATGCTGACAGGCAGTTCCGGCATTGCGATCTTCGAACGGTCGCCGCCGCTTCTTGATGCCGGGCTTGTCATGGCGGGGCTGGGACTGAGTTTCCTGTTTGTCGTGGGCAACCTCGTGGTGCTGGGTGCTTCCTTCCTGATCCGGCGCCATTATGACGTGGCGCTTGGCTGGCCTCGTCACGAAATGATCCTGCAGGGTGCGTCGACACTTGCCGGCGTCGTGGTGCTTGCGTTCGTCGGGGGCATGGCAGGCTCGCTGCTGTCGACGCTCGGGGCAAGCCCATGGCTGCTCGATTCCTCGATCGATGGCCAGCTGAAGCTCATGCAGCAGGTCGGCCTGGTTGCCGTGGGGGGCATGTTGATCGTTGCCGTCCACGTGGGCAATCTCTGGCTCAATTCCAGCCGCGGGCTTGCCGGCCGGCTCAAGGAGACGCTGATCCTTGCCAGCCTCGCGTGGCTGCTCTGGTTTGCATGGATGATGAACTTCTTCGATCCGGCGTTGAAGGCCTAGCCGGGTCGCTTGTCGACCGCGCGGGTTATCAGCATGACACCCACAAGTGCGAGCAGGTTGGCACCGATCTGGTACCAGGCAGGGACCAACGGGTCCTCTAGCGTGGCGATCAGCCAGGTGAGGACGGTCTGGGTCGAGCCCCCAAAGATCGTGACGGACAGGGCATAGGCCACGGACACGCCGGTCGAGCGCACGGCCTTCGGGAAAGCCTCTGTCAACAGCGCATAAAGCCCGCCATAGGACACGGCCAGGATGAAGTTCAGGAACACATTGACCAGCACGATCGTTTCCAGCGTCGTGCCCTTGGCCGTCATGATCAGGTATGCCTGCCAGACGACGAGGAGGAAGATCACGCGGGGGATCACGATCGAGATCTTCGTGCCGTACCTGTCGGCAAACCAGGCGCCGATAGGAAAGCCTGCCAGGGCGGCAATGTAACCGCACAGGGTCGTGAACTGGCCGTCGGCGGGCGAGAGGCCGAGCGTGGTGATGGCGTAGCTCGTCATGTAGGCCGAGACATACGTCGACACCGTCGGGCCGACGATGCACAGCATGCCGAGCATGACGGCGGTCGTGTTGTGCCTGAACAGGCTGGTGACGACGGCCATGCCGCTTTCGTGGACCTCGTGCTGCCCGATCGTCTCGGGCAGGTTGCGGCGGATGTAGAGCCCCACAGGGCCGATGAGGATGCCCAGCAGGAACGGGATGCGCCAGCCCCAGCTCTCGAGATCCTCAGTGCTGAGGTTGGCCGCGAGGATCAGGCCGAGACCCGATCCGGCGATGCCGGCGAATTGCTGCGAGATACCCTGCCAGGCTGTGAAGGCCGCGCGCTGCTTCGTATTTGCGGCCTCCAGCAGGTAGGTGGTTGCGGGGCCGACTTCGCCGCCGCAGGAGAAGCCCTGGATCAGGCGTGCCATCACGAGCAGGATGGGCGCAAGGATGCCGATATCGTTGTAGCCGGGCGTCAGCGCGAGCATGCCGGTGCCGAGAGCCATCAGCATGATCGTGAGGGTCATGGCTGCGCGGCGGCCTGCCCGGTCGGCATAGGCGCCAATGACGGCAGCACCAAGCGGGCGCGTGAGGAATCCAGCCCAGAACACGAGGCTGGCAAAGAGCAGCGAGAGCCACACATCGTCGCCCGGGAAGAACGCCTTGCCGATCTGCACCGCAAAGAACGAGTAGACAATGAAGTCATAGAACTCGAGCCAGTTGCCGATCACTACGGCGACGAGCGCCTTGGGCGGGATGCGGGCCGCTTCGGCTGGGCTTGCGGAGGTCATGGACTCAATTCCCCTGGAAAGCGAGGGCAGCTTACGCCCGTTCGTGCGGACAAAGAAGAAGCACACATCCAAAAGGCGAATTCGCACCTGCAATACATTCACAGGGCGAACCATCGTGAAAGTGGCCCTTGGACATGCTTAGTCGAACCCGTGCCGTAATCAGGACAGGCGTTCAACCATGCGACGGCTTGCCGCCCTAACCTTCATCGTCGTGTCCCTCGCCGCGCTGTCGGCACGGGTCGTGGGCCCGGTCGATATCGCACCGCCCCTGCACCTGTCGCTCATCCTGCCTCCGCTTGACACGGCGCCCCTGCTGCCAGTGACAGGCAAGCCCGGCCTCGGGCCCCTGTCACTTCCGGCGCACCCGCCCGCCGGGACCGAGACCGAGGAGAGGCAGGTTTCGATCCTCCTTGCCGGAGACACGGGGCTCAACAGCAGTTTCCAGCCTGTGCAAGCAGGTTTCGGCCTGAGACATGGAGCGCGCATCGCCTTCGGCGACGCCACGCCGGACATTGCGGGCCTGATCACGGGCGATGTGAACTTTGCCAATCTCGAGACTGTTGTCACCGACCGCAACGGTCTGGGTGCAGCCCCCAAGATGTTTGGCTTTCGTACGCATCCTGATGGCGTTCGGGAATTGATGGGCATCGGGTTCAATTTGTTCTCGACGGCCAACAACCATGCGCTGGATTATGGCCGGGCGGGCGCCGGCGAGACGCTTCGTCACCTCGATGCGTTGGGGGTGGCGCAGGCGGGGATCGGGCGAACGGCCGAGGAGGCCGCGGCTGCACGGGTTATCGAGCGGCGTGGCGTGCGAATTGCCTTGGGCGCCATCGGCATTGGTGGGGTCGGCTTTGTTCCTGACGAGGGTGCCAGCCAGCTTGCCTTCACGGACAGACACGTCTTGCAGGTCGTTGCGAACCTTGTGTCGTCCGATGCGCAGGTCCGGATCCTGTCAGTGCATTATGGCGACGAGTTCGATGTGAAAACGTCGGCAGCGGAGCGTGCCCGGTTTCTTTCTGCGATCCAGGCTGGGGCTGACATTGTCGCGGGACATCACCAGCATGTCGTGGCGGGGATTGAGCGTGTCGGCGACAAGGTGATCTTCCATGGCCTTGGCAACTTCCTGCACTGGGGCACGCAGGACATGGGCCGGCAGGACATGTGCCGTGACTATGGCCTTGTTGCGCGCGTGCATATGGCTGGTGCCGAGGGGCAACCGATGGCGGTACGAGCGATCGAGGCGATCGCCATCATGGACATGCATGCGCGCCCTCGCCCGCTCGACGCGGCCACGGCAGCCGAGCGTATCCACGTCCTCAATTACCTGAATGAACAACTCGGTTCGGGCGGCGTGCGTTTCAGGATCGATGATGACGGGACGGGGCTTTACTGTGCCCCGGGGGCAGAACGGCTCAAGGGGCGCATCGGCGTGCGTTGTGCCGCGCCGCCGGCCGAGACAGTGCCGCCGCCAGCACTGGCCAGCCGGATTTCTGCGGCCTGTGCACGGCGTGTCGTGCGCGCGGCCGAGACGGATGTTTTGGTGAAAGCGGTCCCTCCGGCCGGGGGAAGTGGCGGGGAGGCCGTCTTGTTGCAAGAAGGAGGATCTCCGTGAAGATCCGCACAATTGCCGTTTTCGTGCTTACGCTTGCGGCGATTGCAATGCCGACAACTGTCGCAGCCGGTGTGTCCGAGGCGGAGGTGGCCAACGCCCTCGGCCAGCGCGGCCTGCCGTTGCGGCTTGGCAATGACAATTTCCGGGAGCCCATGATCGAAAGCTATGCCGGCGCCACGCGTTTCTATGTCTATTTCTACGAATGCAGCCAGACACGGACATGCGAGAACATCCAGTTCCGGACAGGGTTTGCAACCCGGGGGCGGGTCAGCCTTGCGCAGGTCAATGACTGGAGCTCGCGCTGGCGCTTCGGGCGCATGTATCTCGATCCTGAGGGTGACATCATCCTCGACATGGATGTCGACGCGCGCCGGGGGCTGCCGCCGGAGGTACTGTCGGCACAGGTTTCCCGCTGGCTTGAGGTCGTGCGGGAGGCGGAGGCTTTCATCGGCTGGGGCCGCTAGGTCATCTCGCGGGTGTAGCCTGGGCGGCGCAGGTGGGTGGCGCGCGCTCGACAGTTGGCGCACCGTTTGCAAAGGCGGCGACTTCATCCCAGGTACGCTGGGCGTCAAGGTCGCGCAGCAGCATGTGATAGCCGTCGGCATAGCAGACGACGCGGCGGGCGCCCTGAAGGCGCTCTGCGGCCCCGGCGATGGGGCCTGACGGCACGATTTCGTCGCCGTCGGCATAGAGCACGAGAGTTGGCACGGTGACCTGCGGGGTGGCCTGCCAGGCGGCCTCCATCAAATCGACGAGGCCGTGGGTTGCATCGACGCGTGTTGCCTTGATCACGAACGGGTCCTGACCCAGCGCCTTCAGCATCTCCTTGTTGTCGGAGGGGCGGACATTGAGCCCCCGCCCTGTCAGCCTTGCGCCGGGCGCAAGTTGCATCATGGTCCAGAGACCTGCCCGCTTGAAGAAATCGAGATTGGACCAGCCCCAATAGGCTGGCGACACGAGGATCAACCCATCGGCAAGTTCCCTGCCCCCGCGTGCGGCCGTCAAGGTGGCCACGGCGCCACCCATGCTTTCGCCCAGCAGGAAAACCCGGGCACCGGGGTGGCGCGCCCGCACGAGGGCGAGAAATGTTGCGGCGTCGGCGGCCATGGCATCGTGTCCCGGCCAGCGACCATTGCCCTCGGTGCGCCCGAAGCCACGCTGGTCATAGGCGTAGGTCGTTATGCCCCGGGATTGCCAGTATCGCGCGGCCTGGTCGATGAAACTGCCGTAATCGTTCATGCCGTGCAGCGCCACGATCACCGTGGTGGGTGCCGACGCGCTCCATTGGCTGTAGGCGAGCACGAAGCCGTCGCTGGCCTGCCAGTGCGCGTTGCTCGAGAGGGCGGGCGTCGTAGGCCCCGGACCCGGCGCCAGCCGCTCGGCGACGCAACCCTGCAGGAACAGGGCGGAAAGAACGACCATGAGGTAACAGCTGAGGGCGCGCATGACCCCAGCATAGCTGAAATGGGCGGAAAAGGCAGTCGGTGCCCAGTCGTAAACTGCCCTTAAAAAAAGTGACGCCGAAGTACCGGCGCCACGCTCACTTCTGCAGTCAGACGCGCCGGCGATCAGAACGCGTAGCTCAGCTTCACCGAAACGGGGACCGAGATCGCATCGCTATCATTATTGATTGAAGCGAGACCAAGTCCACCGATGGCGGCATCGTTGCCGTCGAGGTCACCGCGGTAGCGGATGCCGACCTCGGCGCTGACCGAGAGGCGCTCTGCAACCTGCCACGAGGCACCGATATCGAGCCCGGCCGAGACCGTCGTCGACGCGTCATAAAACGGGACATTCGGGAGGTTGACGTCGTTGGGCTCGGTGCCGACACCGTTTGGAACGGGAATCCGAAACGACGCACGGATCTCGTCCGTGAAGGCGACGCCCGCGCGAGCAGCCACGTAAGGACGCACCTTGCCCGAGCCGAAGTACTGGCGGACTCCGGCTTCGACCGTTGTGCTCTTGAAGTCATCGAAGGTGCCATTGACAGGCAGCGTTGCGGTCAGCGCCGGAACGAAGGCCGTTCCGACCTGAACCGATCCGCCATCAGCCTCGGTGCGACGCACCTCCGCAAACACTTCACGATCACCCTCGAGGCCGAAGCGACCTTCGAGGCCATATGTCGTCGCATTGCCGTAGATGTCATCGTACGAACGCGACTCGATGCGCAGCTGGGCCGACGTGGCGGGCAGGTTCGAGTTCAGTGCGGCGAGTGACGCGACAGTCGCGGCAGCACCACCGTGGACGTCACCGTCGAGTGGCAACTCGGCGCCGACATTGACAGAACCGGCGAACTGGCCGGGCTTGAGCGGCGTGGCGAACGCCGGCGTCGTGACGCAGGCTGCTGCCAGAAAGGCCGTAAGATATCTCATGCAGAACTCTCCTCGTATCGAACTTGTCGATAGGAATTAATACGGATTTTTGCCGCTCCGGATCATACCCGCACACAGGAAAAGCCTGCCATTCGCGCCCCTATTACGGTGACGCGAACGTAAGCGTTCGATGCTTCGAGATGCTATGCCGCTGCGTCACGCGCGATCGCTTCGGACACCGGCACGGGGAAGTCCAGCAACTGCTGCGCGAGCGCCTTGCCCTGCGGGTCGTTGCGCAGGCTTGCCACGCCGCCGCCGCCGAGCGCGTCATGCAGGAGAAAGTTCAATGCATGCGTGCCCGGCAGGTCGAACCGCTCGACCTTTCCGTTGCCACCAACGAAGAGATGGGAAAACCAGGAGGAGACCGCTGCCTCGCTGAGGGCGGCGCGGATGAAGGGCGCGTAGGACGCCTTGCGCGCCATGACACCGATATTTGCATTGTTGCCCTTGTCGCCGGAGCGGGCGAAAGCAAGGCGAATGAGGGGGACTGACGCCTGCGTTGGGCCCACGTCACTCGTGACTTGTGGCCGGCGGATCATCGAGGGCGAGAAGCCACCTGCCGTGTCCTGGGGAGCCTTGAGGACCTGTTCGCCCATGTGTACCGAGACCATTACATCGTTTTTCGGGATGAGGCAGGCAAAGTGGCGCACGACGGGCGTCACCTTCGGGCGCAGGCCCGCGTAGCCCGATGTACCCGGTGCAAAGGAGGTTCCTGATGAGGTGAGCTCGCGCATCATTGCCTCGAGCGGTTCCTTGCGGGCATGCTTCGCGGCCAGCTTCAGGATGGCTTCGCGCACCCCGGCCTTGCGCGCCTGCGCGCCATATGAGTCCTCGGCACCAAGTACTTCAAGCGATGTCTCGGTGAACGGACCCCAGTTGCGCTGGCGCAGGATTGTCTCCATGCGCTTGAGCACGGCTTCACCTGTGCGGCGCGCCTTCGCGGCAGCGTCGATACCGCCAATCGCCACGAGATTGCCGATACGATAGCCGTCCTCCCACGTCGTCGAGCACTTGTAGGTTGCGGTTGGCGCATAACCCCGCACGTTCGACACACGAACGCGGTCCTTGGCCTGTTGCTCGAGGCGCACCTCGCTGAAGTCGCACACGACATCGGGCAACATGTAGGCCTGCGGGTCGCCAATCTCGTAGAGCATCTGCTCGCCCACCGTGCCAACCGAGACGAGGCCGCCGGTGCCTTCGGGCTTCGTGGCGACGAAGCTGCCGTCTGCCGAAACTTCGGCGATGGCGTAGCCGATGTTCTCCCATTCCGGTACCTGATCCCAATCGGTGAAGATGCCACCGCTGGCCTGCGCGCCACACTCGACGATGTGGCCTGCGAGGCTTCCGCCGGCAAGCTTGTCAAAGTCTTTCGTCGTCCAGCCAAATTCGTGAATGCAGGCACCCAGCGTGACGGCGCTGTCGACGCAGCGGCCGGTGATTACAATGTCGGCCCCGACGGCCAGCGCGGCGGCGACCGGGAAGCCGCCGAGATAGACATTCATGCTGACGGGCTTTTCGGGGAGCGCCTGGCCCGTGAACATCTCCCGGATGCCGGCACTCTTCCATTTGTCGATCTGGGGCAGCACATCATCGCCTTCGACATAGGCGACCTTCAGGTCCACGCCCTGCTTTGCCAGCATGGCCTCGAGCGCCCTCGCGCAGCCTCTCGGATTGACGCCGCCTGCATTCGCGATGACCTTGATCTTCTTTTCGGCCACCTCGCGGGCGATCTGCGCCATGGTGACGGTCACGAAGTCATGCGCGTAGCCGAGGTTCGGATCCTTCTCGCGCGCGCGGGCGAGGATCGACATGGTGATCTCGGCCAGATAGTCGAAGACGAGATAGTCGATGTTGCCATGGCGGACGAGCTGCGGGGCTGCGGTGAAGCTGTCGCCCCAGAAGCCGGACGCACAGCCGATGCGGATGGTCTTGGTCATTTGGGTGTCCTTGCCAGGTTGGAGCCGAGTGGTTCACGCGAAGGCGCGAAAGCGCGAACAAACGCGAAGAACTTTCTTGCGCGCCAAGGGCGCGCAGACACTGTTTATTCGCGATCCTTGCGCATTCGCGTCCTCGCGTGAACCCTTCATCACCCCAGCGACTTCATGAGGTTCTTTGCGATGACGAGTTGCTGGACCTGGCTCGTGCCTTCGTAGATGCGGAAAATGCGCACGTCGCGATAGAAGCGCTCGACGCCATAGTCGGTGACGTAGCCAGCACCACCATGGATCTGAACCGCGCGGTCAGCCACGCGGCCCACCATCTCGGAGGCGAAATACTTCGCGCAGGAAGCTTCCATCGTGACGCTTTCACCGGCGTCGCGCTTGCGGGCACCGTCAAGGACCATGCAGCGCGCAGCATAGGCTTCGGTCTTGCTGTCGGCGAGCATGGCCTGGATCAGCTGGAATTCGCCGATCTTCTGGCCGAACTGTTCGCGCTCCATGGCATACTTCGCCGCATCGCGGATCAGTCGCTCGGCGACACCGACGCAGACAGCGGCGATGTGAAGCCGCCCGCGGTCGAGCACCTGCATGGCGACCCTGAAGCCCTGACCTTCCTGGCCGAGCAGGCACGAGGCGGGGACATGACAGTCTTCGAACACGACATCGCAGATATGCGCGCCCTGCTGGCCCATCTTGCGCTCGGGCTTTCCGATCGTGATGCCCTTGAGATTCGATGGCACGAAGAAGGCCGATATACCCCCCGCGCCCTTGTTCGACGTGTCCGTGCGCGCCATCAGGGTGAAAACCTGCGCCTTGTTGGCGTTGGTGATGTAGCGCTTGGTACCATTGACTACATAGAGGTCGCCCTTGCGGATCGCTGTGGTACGAACGGAGGCTGCGTCGGAACCGGCGCCAGGCTCGGTCAGGCAGAACGAGGCGATGGCCTCGCCGCTCGCCAGCTTGGGCAGCCAGTCGTTCTTTTGCGTGTCGTTGCCGAACATCACCACGCCCTGGCTTCCGATACCGACATTGGTCCCGATGACCGAGCGGAAGGCGGGCGACGTCTGGCCGAGTTCGAAGCAGACCAGCACCTCTTCCTCCATGGTCAGGCCAAGGCCGCCATATTCAGTGGGGATCGAGATGCCGAAGAGGCCCAGGTCCCTCATTTCAGCGATGACATCATCGGGCACCAGGTCATCGTGCGCGGTCTTGTCCTCGATGGGGACAAGCCGCTCGGACACGAAGCGCCGGACTGAGGAAATGAGCTGGGCGCGGGTCTCTGGATCGAGGGCCATGACGGGTTCCGGATGTGCTAGACTGAGGTTGACTCTTGACTGGGCGCGCAGCCTATTCCAACCGTTTTTGCGGAGCAATTGATGAGTGAGACCACGCGATGGCAGAGATGACGGGTGCGCTGGCCGGCATCAAGGTCCTTGACCTCAGCCGCGTGCTGGCCGGGCCCTACGCGACGCAAATCCTGGGTGACCATGGCGCTGACATCATAAAGGTCGAGCCGCCAGCAGGTGACGAGACGCGCGAATGGGGCCCGCCTTTCCGCAACGACAATGGGGCGCGTGGACCGTCAGCCTATTATCTTAACATCAACCGCAACAAGCGCGGTGTTGCACTTGACCTGACCAAACCCGAGGCGCGCGAGATCGTGCTGCGCCTGCTGGCGGATGCCGATGTCCTGGTGGAAAACTTCAAAATCGGGACGCTTGAGAAGTGGGGACTCGGGCCGGACGTCCTCAGTGCGCGGTTCCCGCGGCTTGTCCATGCACGGGTCACGGGATTTGGCGCGGACGGCCCCCTCGGCGGCATGCCGGGGTATGATGCGATCGTGCAGACCATGGTGGGGCTGTCCTCATGCAATGGGTCGCCCGAGTCCGGCCCTGTGAAGCTGGGTGTGCCCATGGTCGACATGACGACCGGCCTCAACCTCGTGATCGGCATCCTCATGGCGCTTGTCGAGCGCCAGCGCTCGGGCCGGGGACAGTTTGTCGAGGTCGCGCTCTACGATGCAGGCCTGTCGATCCTGCATCCGCATTCAGGCAACTGGCTCATGGCCGGTCGCAATCCGCGCCTGCTGGGCAACGCGCATCCCAACCTCGCGCCCTACGACCTTTTCCCGACGGCAACACGGCCGATCTACCTCGGCATCGGCAACGAGGCACAGTTCGCCAAGGCGATGGCGGTGCTGGGCCTGCCTGAGCTCGCGAAGGATCCCCGCTTCGGGTCGGTGGCTGACCGGAATGCAAATCGCGAGGCGCTGACGAAGCTCCTGCGCGCGCGACTGGCATCAACCGACGGCGTTGCTGTTTCGCTCGAACTCCTGAAGGCCGGGGTGCCCGCTGGTCCGCTCAATACCGTCGAAGAGACGCTGACCGATCCGCAGACGAAAGTGCGCGAGATGGTGATCGAGCAAGATGGCTATCGGGGTATTGCCTCGCCGGTGAAGATGGGCCGGACGAAGGCCTCGACACGACATGTTCCACCTGACTTCGGTGCCGACAACGAGGACGTGCTCCGCGCTGCGGGCTATAGCTCCGCGGACATCGAGCGGCTGGCCGGCCTTGGTGCTGTCGTGTCGAAGCGGCCGGGTTGAACCATGCAGGTCAGTGTCCTCGATCAGTCTCCTATCCGAAAGGGCGGTTCCGCGCGCGAGGCCGTGCTCGAGACGATCGAACTTGCCAAGGCCGCCGAGCGGCTGGGCTTCCACCGGTTCTGGATGGCCGAGCATCACAACACCACGTCGTTTGCCGGCTCGACACCGGAAGTGCTGATGGCGCGGGTGGGTGCAGAGACGCAGCGTATCCGCATCGGCTCTGGTGGCATCATGCTGCCGCATTACAGTCCGCTGAAGGTGGCCGAGAATTTCCGGATGCTCGAGACGCTCTACCCGGGGCGGATCGACCTTGCCATCGGGCGGGCGCCGGGGGCCGACGGGCGCACGGCGGTGGCGCTGCAATCCGGACCGAAGGCCTATGACATCGGCGTCTACCCGCAGCAGGCGGAGATGCTGCGGCATTATCTGGAGGAATCGGTGGGGCTGGCGCAGTGGCCGGAGGATCATCCTTTCCGGCAGGTGCACGCCTCTCCGCGCGGGCCTGGCCTGCCCGAGATGTGGATGCTGGCATCAAGCATGAATGGCGCGCTTTATGCGGCGGAACTCGGCATGCCTCTCGCGTTCGCTCAGTTCATCTCGCCCGATGACAGCGGGCCCGAGGCAGCGGCGGTCTATCGCAACAGCTTCAAGCCGCGCCATGATGGCGAGCAGCCCCGCGTGGCGCTGGCGGTATTCGCCCTTGCGGCCGAGACCGAGGACGAGGCCGAACGGTTGTGCGCGACCCGCAATCTCTGGGTCATGCAACTGCTGCGCAACCAGGCGGGCCCCTTCCCGTCACCCGAGGAGGCGCAGGCCCATCCCTATACGCCGCAGGATCGCGTGATGTTGCGCGCGATCGCTGCACGCGGTGTCACGGGGACGCCAGAGAAGGTCAAGGCGGGTCTTGAGAAAATGGCGGCGGCTTATGGCGCCGACGAGGTGATCGTTCTCACGATCACCTACGATTTCGTTGCGCGGTTGCGATCCTATGAGTTGCTCGCCGAGGCGTTTTCGCTCTAGGATGCTGGCGGGTCCTGTTTGCGGGCGGTACGCCGGGCGCGCCATTCGACCAGTGTACGGATGCGCTTCTGTGCCAGCGGCGTCAGCGGGAAGGTCCAAAGGAGCAGGATGGCCGGCACATAGAAAGCGATCGGCATCAGCGAGAATACGGCGGTGAGGGCAGCGATGGCCTCGGGCGTCTTGGCTGTGGCGGCCGCGTCGAACCCGAGCGAACCAACCAGCATCAGCGCGACCCCCGCGCCAATAGCGTCGCCACCCTTGATGGCGAGGCCGAAGAAGGAGATGATCAACCCCGCACGCGGCTCGTGGGTCTTGAGCGAGTCAAGATCCACCACGTCGGCTGCGATCGACTGGCCAAGGGTATAGGGTGCCGAGAACGCTGCTCCAATGATCGCAAAGAGCAGGATATTGGGCCAATACCCGCCACCCTGGAACATCGGCAGCACCGCGAACACGAACACGCCCATCAGCATGGCAAGCGACAACGCCTTGTGCTTGGTGATCACGCGACCAAGCCAGATCCACATGGGGGCAAACAGGATCGCGGCGCCGATGAGCACCAGCGGGAAATGGTTGCCCTCTGCCTTTGTCAGGCCGACGGCATCAACCATGTAGAATAGGAACAGCACTTCAGCCGCACGCGAGGCGATGCGAACGAAGAAAGTAGCAAAGAACAGGCGCAGGAATGGCATGTTCGTCAGGGCGGCCCTGGCGCCTGCCCATGCAGAGACGTGCTCTGTCGATGTGTATTTCGGCTCTGGCGTGGACCAGAACATGATGGCCACGCCGATCGGCGTGAGCAGTACGATGATCCACCCGAGCACGGCCATCGATTCCCAATAGCCCCCTGCACTGCCCTCGGAGGCGCCCGTCCCGACGATCACGGGGACGGCCCCTGCAAGCGCGAGGCCGACCAGCGTGAAGATCTCGCGAATGCCGGTGATCCGCGAACGCTCGTGGTAGTCGCCCGAGAGTTCAGCACCCCACGCCCCATAGGGGATCGTGATCATGGTCCAACCGAGATAGAACACGGCCACCCAGACCAGAAGATGCACTTCGGTTGCGTCGGGCGGCGGGAGGAAGACGTTGTAGATTCCCAGCGCGAAGACCGGCGCGCCGAGGAGGACCCATGTCTTGCGCCGCCCGAGGCTCCATGTGGTCCGATCACTTGCATAGCCGATCAGGGGATCGACGATGAAATCCACCAGCCTGACGATCAGCAGGATGGCGCCAACGGTCTCGATGTTGATCTTGAGGTCGTCGGTGTAAAACTTTGATACGTAGACCGCGATGGGCAGGCCCGCAAAGGCCAGGGGGATGGCTAACTGGCCGAAGCCCATGACCGTGAGCCACGAGAGGCGTTCGGCTGGATTGGTCGTCGCGTTTGCTGGTTGCAAAGCCCACACTCCCGGGAGACGGCTCGAAGACTACTTGGTGTAGATAGGACGATATGGCACGACGGCTAATGCGGCATTAAGCACATTGATCGTGGGGGCGGAAAGCAACCCTTTCTTCACCTTCCGGTCGCGGGGCGGCGGCCCACGGGGACGGTCAGATCCGGGTGCCCACGTAAGCAAAGAAAAGGCAACCGAAACCGACGCCGAGAGCGATCAGGTCGACCCGGAAGTTCATGAAATTTGCCCCAAGCCCGATGAAGGGGACGAGTGAGGCAAAGCTTGCGATCCCCATCACGATGAGGGCCCAGACGCGAATGCGCCGGGACAGCGAGGCCGATGCCTGGTCGATCGACGCCCGCTCGGAGACGATGAAGGCCGAGGCCAGGCAGAACAGCCCCACCACGACCATCAGGACATTCATCCTGAGAAAGGCGATTTCGAGCTGGACACTGCCGAGGCCGATCGAACCGAGGATTGCCATGATACCGGCAACCCACAGCAGCCAGGACTGGAGCCTTGCGAGCGACTTCGACATCGAGGGTCCCCCTTGTTTCACTTTCCTGACCTCGTACAGCCTGCCGCGACAATACGGCAAGATTGAGGAACGTGCGCCATGCGGCCCTGCGGGTTCAAGCCGGCAGAATACCGATGACGGCGGCCGTCATGCAGGTCGACAGTGTTCCCGGGATCAGGGACTTCAGCGACAGTTCCACGACCTCGTTGCGGCGCGAGGGCACAAGGGCGCTGATGGATCCGATCATCATGCCAACCGAACTCAGGTTTGCAAAACCGCAGAGGGCGTAGACCATCAGCAGCTTCGAGCGGTCGCTCAGCGCGTCTTCCGGCAGGGCCGCGAGGTTGAGGTAGGCGATCATCTCGTTGAGGATCGTCTTGGTGCCCATCAGGCTGCCCGCCAGTGCCGCATCTGACGCCGGCACGCCGATCAGCCAGGCGACCGGGGCGAAGGCCCAGCCCACGATGCGCTCGAAGGACAACGGCGCACCAGCGAATTCGACGTTGCCGATGATGATGTTGGCAAGTGCCACGAGGGAGATCATCACCAGCAGCATGGCCAGGATGCTGAGGTAGATCTTCATGCCATCCTCGGCACCCGTTGAAACGGCGTCCATCGACGAGCGATAGAGGATCGCCTCACCCTTGTTGGCGGGCGTCGTCTCGGTACCGGGGATCATGATCTTGGCGAGCACGATCGAGGCTGGCAGCGACAGCAACGAGGCCACGATAATGTGTCCGACCGCGCCGGGCACGACGGGGCCCAGCACGGTCGCGTAGAGGACCAGCACGGTGCCGGCGACATTGGCGAGGCCGCAGGTGAAGAGCGTGAACAATTCGCTCCGCGTCAGGCGCTCGAGATAGGGCCTGATGAGAAGCGGGGCCTCGATCATGCCGAGGAAGATGTTCGATGCGCAGCCGAGCCCCAGGGCACCGCCGATCTTCATGGTGCGCTCGAGTGCAAAGGCAAAGCCCCTGACGACGAGTGACAGGATGCCCCAGTGCCAAAGCAGGGCCGAGAGGGCCGACATGACGATCACGATCGGCAGGACTGTAAAAGCCATTGTTACGACCGCGCCCGGATTGCTGACGGCAAACGGCTTGTCGCCACCACCGACATAACCGAACACAAAGGATGAACCCTTCGCAGTTGCCGCCTGGATGGCATCGACAACGCCGTTCAGGGCCAGCAGCCCGTCGCGCATGAAGGGCAAACCCAGCAGGGCTGTTGCCAGCAGGATCTGGACGCCGATGCCCACGATCACGGTGGTCGTGGGGAAGGCCTTCCTGTTTTCCGAAAGGACCCAGGCAATGCCCACAAAGACGGCAAGGCCTATCATGCTTTGCAACTGTGGCGGATAATCCATGCGGTCCCCTTCGCCCCTGAGTCGAAACAGCTTAAGGTAAACCGCACAAATCCGGAATTGTCGGGAACGGCTTTGCAAGTCGGCCCAATTTCTGGTCCATTTGTCGGGTTCCAAACTGAGGGTTTCATCATGCGCTGGCGACTTGTGTCAGTTGCGTTTGTCTCATTCATGGCGGCAGCCCTGCTGACTGCAGGGAATGCCGTGTCCCAATCCAAGGACAGCAAGCAGCCGGACCAGCCTCGCTCTCGCGAGGACTGGCCCACCGAGCGCGTCACCGTCGTGGGTCGACGGGGCAGCATCCGGGACTGGCTCGTAAACCATACTTTCAGGGGCACGGAGGGATTTGCCGATGGTTCGGCGCCGGCGGACACGGGCACACGGCGCGAGTTCTACTGGCAGATTTATTACATGGCCAACGGCAAGCTTGAGGCGCACTTCCAGCGCATAGCCTCGCCCAAGCCCCATGCACCCATGCAGGACCTGGACTTTGTCGAGTTCGGGACGTGGCGTGTCACTGACGATGGCGACCTGTGCCAGACGATCCCCAAGGTCGGTTTTGGCATCGAGCTCTGCTACTGGGTCGACAGGCGGGGCAACCGGATGGCCATGTACTACACGAATTGCGGTTACTTTAACCGTTGCTTCATTGGCCGCCTTGGGCCGGAGGGCGAAATCGTTCCGGGCCGCGCCTTCACGCGCTGACCTCCGCCCCTGGCCTGCGCGCAAGGCGTGCGCATTCACTTGAAGTGGACAGGCTTCCCGCCTAGAGTGGCGATTGAACTGAAACAGATGCCTTGAGTGCGGTTGCCGACTGGCGAGAACGCACCAGGCGAACAAGTGGATTTGCCCCGTGACGCAATCTACGCGTGGGGCGCAGCCGGACGGCGCGGGCACCCCGGTGCTTGATGATCCGTACGCAGACGATGCAGTCCGGCATGAGGAGAGGCCGGGGCATATCTATGCTGCGCTTGACCTTGGAACGAACAATTGCCGGCTTCTGATCGCGAAGCCGGATGCGACGGGGTTCAAGGTCCTCGATTCATTTTCACGTACCGTGAGGCTTGGCGAAGGGCTTGCGCAATCTGGCGAGCTCTCGGAAGCCGCCATGTCGCGCGCGATCGAGGCTATCCGGATCTGTGCCTCGAAGATGCGCAAGCGTGGCGTCACCAGCGCGCGGGCCATTGCCACGCAGGCCTGCCGCATGGCCCGCAACGGGCCGACCTTCATCAAGCGCGTTGCGGCGGAAACGGGGCTGCACTTCGACATCATCCCACCGGCGGAGGAAGCGCGACTTGCCGCACGCGGCGTCACGCCGCTTCTCGACCGCAGCGACAAGGGTGCGCTGGTGTTCGACATCGGCGGCGGATCGACGGAGCTCATCTGGCTGGACCTGCGCGACCCGGTCAAGCGTCCCCGAATCCTTCGCTGGGGCTCCATGCCGCTCGGGGTTGTCACGCTGGGCGAGCGCTTCCAGGGCCGCATGGACGGACCGGGCGCCTATGACGAGATGCTGACGGAGGTGACGTTGCAGCTTGCCGCCCTGCCCCACGCCATCCCACCGGGCGGACATCCGTCCGGGAGCTTTCACATGCTCGGCACGTCAGGCACGGTAACAACCATTGCCGGCATTTTCCTCGGACTGGAGCGCTATGAGCGCTCGAAGGTGGATGGAACCTGGATCGCACAGCATGACCTGTCCCGCGTGATCGATGATCTCAAGGTGCTGTCACTGGATGAGCGGGCCGCGCATCCCTGCGTCGGGCACGAGCGTGCTGAACTGGTCATCCCCGGCCTTGCCATCTTCGAGGCGATCTTCCGGCGCTGGACGCCGCCGCGGCTGCGCGTGGCCGATCGCGGGCTTCGGGAGGGCATGCTGCTGGCCCTGATGGAGGGAGCCGACGTGCTCGCGCCAGCCAAGCGCCGCAGGCGGCGGCGTGGAGGGCGCAACCGCCGGGGACGCATGTCCTCGAACAAGGGGACGGGCGAATGACCCCGCCGGTCAAGCCAGGTGCGTCGCGCGCCCTGAAAGAGCGACTGAAGACAGGCAAGCACCGGACGAAGTCCTCGCGTGCCTGGCTCGAGCGGCAACTGAATGATCCCTATGTCCGCGCGGCCAAGACGCAGGGCTATCGCTCGCGGGCAGCCTACAAGCTGAGGGAAATGGACGAGAAGTTCCGCTTCCTCAAGTGCGGCAGCACTGCCGTTGACCTTGGCGCGGCGCCCGGCGGGTGGACGCAGGTGCTCGTCGAACGCTGCGGAGCCGGCAATGTGGTCGGCGCCGACATCCAGCCGATGGAGCCCATCGAGGGGGCGAGCCTGCTGCAGATCGACTTCATGGATGATGCCGCGCCCGACAGGATCAAGGCCTGCCTCAATGGCCCGGTCGACGTTGTGGTTTCTGACATGGCGTCGCCTGCGACGGGCCACCGCGAGACGGATCACCTGCGCGTGATGGGGCTTTGCGAGTGCGCGCTTTCGTTTGCCTGCGAAGTGCTGAAGCCCGGCGGAACGTTCCTGTGCAAGGTGCTCCGCGGGGGGACCGAGAAAGCCCTTCTTGAGACGCTCAAGCAGCGCTTTGGCCGGGTCCTGCACTTCAAGCCCCCGGCCAGCCGGGCAGATTCAGCGGAAATGTACGTCATCGCCCTGCAGTTTCGCTGAAGCGTCACCAAGCTGCATGGTCGCGCTGGCCGTGCCGGGCTATTAGATGCGTCGATGAATCAGGTCCAGCGCGCAGCCGGAAAGAGGTCCGCCCCATGATTGCCGAAATCGGACATTTCTGCCTCATCCTCGCTTTCGTTCTTTCCCTCGTGCAATCGACGGTGCCTCATTACGGCGCGGCGCAACGAAGCCTCGCGCTCATGGGCGTGGGGCGAACCTCTGCGATCGCGCAACTGATCTTCCTCCTTGCGGCATTTGGCTGCCTGAGCATCGCATTTGCCATTTCCGACTTCTCAGTGTCGCTCGTTGCGAACAACTCGCATTCCGACAAGCCGATGATCTACAAGCTGTCCGGCGTGTGGGGAAATCATGAAGGCTCCATGCTGCTGTGGGTGCTGATCCTTGGTGTGTTCGGGGGTGCTGTTGCGATCTTCGGGCGCAACCTGCCGCCAAGCCTGCTTGCGCGCACACTGGCCGTGCAGGGCCTGATCGGGGCGATGTTCATCGCCTTTATCCTTTTCACGTCCAACCCCTTCGACAGGCTTGATCCTTCGCCGGTGAACGGAAGCGGGCTCAACCCGCTGCTGCAGGATCCCGGGCTCGCCACACATCCGCCCTTTCTCTACATGGGCTATGTCGGCTTCTCGATTGCGTTCTCGTTTGCCATCGCCGCGCTGATCGAGGGCAAGGTAGAACCTGCCTGGGCGCGCTGGGTCAGGCCCTGGACGCTGGCGGCCTGGTGCTTCCTGACGATGGGCATCATGCTCGGGTCGGCTTGGGCCTATTACGAGCTTGGATGGGGTGGCTGGTGGTTCTGGGATCCGGTCGAGAACGTCTCTCTCATGCCGTGGCTGGCGGGGACCGCGCTGATTCATTCGGCGATTGTCGTGGAGAAGCGCGACGCGCTCAAGCGGTGGACCATTCTCCTTGCCATCCTGACCTTCTCGCTGAGCCTCATTGGCACGTTCCTGGTGCGGTCGGGCGTGGTGACAAGCGTCCACTCCTTTGCCGTCGATCCTGAACGCGGCGTCTTCATCCTCGGCATCCTGGTTGTCACGACCGGCGGGGCTCTCGTGCTCTATGCGCTGCGCGCCGCAGACCTGAAGATGGCGAATCTTTTCTCGCCCGTCAGCCGAGAGGCGAGCCTCGTGCTCAACAATGTGTTCCTCGTGTCCATTACGGGCGGGGTGTTCCTCGGCACGTTCATATCGCTGATCGCGCGGGAGACTTTCGGCACCGATGTCTCGGCTGGCGCTCCGGTGTTCAATTTCTTCTTCGTGCCGATGATGCTGGGCCTGATGGTGTTCATGGCGCTGGGACCCATCCTTGCGTGGAAGCGCGGGAACCTGAGGGCAGCTCTGTTCAGGCTGCGCGCGGCCGCGGTGGCCGCGGTGGGCGCAGGCGCATCGGCGATCATCATGCAGCAGGAACCCTGGTCGACGCTTGCGCTGGTGATATCGGTGTGGCTGCTTGTCGGCGCGATGACCACGGTCATCGAGAAGGCGATGCCCTCAGGCCGCGACTCCGGCAGCCTCTGGTCACGCCTTGCGAGCCTGCCACGTGCCACATGGGGAACGACCGTTGCCCATGCTGGCATCGCCATCACGGCAATTGGCATTGCCGTTCTCTCCTACAATACGAGCGAGACCGTCGCCAAGCTTACACCGGGGCAGAGCCTGCAGATCGCCGGATACGAGTTGAAGCTCATTTCGGTCAGCGACGAGCAGGGCCCGAACTATACCGCCAAGGCTGCGCGCTTCGAATTGCGGCAGGATGGCAAGCTCATTGACAGGGTGCTCTCCGAGAAGCGGAGCTACCCCAATCCCGGCAGTGAAACGACCGAGGCCGGCATCCGACCGGGGCTCATCGGGACGCTCTATGTGTCGCTGGGGCGTGCCTACGACGATGGGGCATGGGCCGTTCGCGCCTACTATCATCCCCTTGTCGTCTGGATCTGGGGGGGATGCCTCATCATGGTGGTGGGCGGCACCCTGTCGCTGAGTGACAGGCGGCTGCGCGTGGGTGCACCGATCCGTGCGCGCCGCGCGCAACCCGCGGTGAGACCTGCATGAACCGTGCCGTCCTATTCCTTCCGCTGGCGATCTTCATGGGCCTGGTCGGCTATTTCGCAATCGGCCTGACGCGCAACCCGTCAGAAATCCGGTCAGTCCTGGTCGACAAGCCGCTGCCTGCCATCGACCTGCCCGTGCCCGACAGGACCGACATTCGCCTCGACAATGCGACGTTCCAGGGCAAGGTTTCATTGCTGAATGTCTTTGCGTCATGGTGCATAGCCTGCCGCGTCGAGCATCCGGTCCTGTTGCGGCTTGCGTCCGAAAAGGCCATTCCCATCTACGGTCTCGCGTGGAAGGACAAGCCGGAAGAAATGAAGGCGTGGATCGCCGAGCTTGGTGATCCCTACTCGCTGATCGGAGACGACGCGAAGGGGCGCACGGCGATCGATCTTGGCGTCACCGGTGCGCCCGAGACCTTCGTGATCGATCGCAAGGGCAAGATTCGCTACAAGTTCGTCGGGCCGATTGACGACTATGCTTGGGAAAGCACGCTCAAGCCACTCATCAAGCTGCTGGAGGCCGAACCATGATGCGAGTGCTGCAGGGGTTATCCTCGCTCGTCGCCTGCGCACTCTCGGTCACGCTGGCTTTTGCGGCGATGGAACCGGATGAGATCCTGTCCGACCCTGCCAAGGAAAAGCGCGCCCGCGGGATCACCAAGGAATTGCGCTGCGTCGTCTGCCAGAACCAGTCCGTGGACGATTCGGATGCGCCGCTTGCCAAGGATATCCGGCTCATCGTTCGCGAGCGGATCATGGCTGGCGAGACCGATGACCAGGTACGCGCCTTCGTGGTGGCGCGATATGGGCAGTATGTGCTCTTGCGTCCCCCCTTGGGTGTCGACACGGCCCTGATCTGGATCGGGCCGTTTGCATTGCTGGCGATTGCACTCGGGGTCGCGACCCTCTATCTGCGCCGCGCCCGCGTGGCGGGCGATCCGGCAAACGGCAAGCTGTCGCTTGAGGAAGAGCAGCGCGTGGAAGCCCTTCTGAAGGATGATGGCCGATGATCCTTTGGGGTACAATCGCCATCCTGTCGGTGCTTGCGATCGTCTATGTCATGTGGCCCCTGCTGTCGGCCCAGGGCGGGGTGTCCGAGGCCCAGACAAGCCTCAGCGTCTATCGTAGCCAGCTGGCGGAGGTTGATGCCGACCTCGCCCGTGGGATCATCTCCCCGGCCGAGGCGGATGCGGCACGCATCGAGATCAAGCGGCGGATCCTGGGTTCCGCCAAGACCCGGGACGACATGCGTGAGGGTCGATTGCCACTTCCCGCCATGATCGTTGGCGGCCTTGTCAGCCTCGTTCTTTCGATCGGGCTTTACCTGCATCTGGGTAGCCCCTCGCTGCCCGGGAAGCCTTACAGCCTGACGGCCGAGCAGGAAGCGCTCTCGAAGGCCGTCGTTTCCGAATTCGACGCGATGATGGCGAAGCTTGAAAGCCACCTTGAAGCCAATCCGGACGATGTCGAAGGGCTTAAGGCCATGGGATGGGCACAGATGCGGGCCGGCAAGCCCGACAAGGCGATCGGAGCCCTCAAGCGGGCGGTGGGACTTGCGCCGAAGGACATGCAGTTGCAGGCGCTCTTCGGCGAGACGCTGGTCGAAGCTGCGGGTGGCAAGGTCAGCGATGAGGCGCTCAAAGCGTTCAACCGCGTGCTGGTGGCGAATGCAAAGGATCCTCGCGCCCTCTACTACAAAGGCCTGCGGCTGTCGCAGACGGGCGAGCCGAAAGCGGCGCTCGACCTCTGGATCCAGCTCATAAAGGACAGTCCGAAAGACGCTGAATGGCTGCCGCAGATCCGGAAGCAGGCGCAGGACCTGGCCCTGACGCTGAAAGTTGATCCGAAAACTGTGCCGTGAGGGCTACCAGGACCCGATGTCCCGAGCCTCGCCCTCACCGCCTTCCTTGCCGTCGGCGCCCAGCGAACTGACGTCGACTTCGCCATGCAGGCCGGGCGTGCGGTAGGCATAGGGGCGTCCCCACGGATCGACGATGCCGTCGCCTCGGGTCAGGTAGGGTCCATTCCACGATTGGGCGCCCTCGGGCCGCTCGACCAGCGCCTTCAGCCCCTGCTGCTCGGTCGGGTAGGTGGCGTTGTCCATGCGATACATGTCGAGTGCAGTGACGATGTTCTGGATCTGGATTTCGGCGACCTTGACCTTCGATGTCGACAGATACCCGATCACGCGGGGCGCCGCGATCGCGATGACCAGGGCGAGGATGGCAAGCACGACGAGAAGTTCGAGCAGCGAGTAGCCTGCCTCAGCCAGGCCGGGTGACGGGACGTACGATCGCTTCAGGGCCATCTGTTCTTCATTCCTCCTGCTGCGCGACGCGCGAGACTTCCTCGATCGTCGTTTCGCCCTCAAGAACCTTTCGAAGGCCATTGCGGCGCAGCGTTTCCATGCCGTGTGCGACCGCAGCAGCCTGGATGGCGGATGCCCCTGCCTTCTCCAGGACGAGACGACGTACATCTTCGCCCGGCACGAGGATTTCTGCAATGACGGTGCGGCCGCGGAACCCGGTACCGCTGCAGGCGGGGCAACCCGTGGCGGCGAACAGCGTGGTGCCAGCCGTGGTCGGAAGGCCTGCGGCTGCAAACTCGTCACACCACTCTGCCCGCAACGGTTCGGGCGCCCTGCAGGCGCGGCAGAGCGTGCGCACGAGACGCTGCGAAACGATGCCCGATATGGTCGAGGTCAGCAGGTACTCCTCCACGCCCATGTCCATCAGGCGCGTGAGGGCGGCGGCGGCGCTGTTGGTGTGCACGGTCGACAGGACCGTGTGGCCGGTCAGTGCGGCCTGCACGGCGATCCGCGCCGTTTCGGCGTCGCGGATCTCGCCCACGAGGATCACGTCCGGGTCGTGCCGGAGGACGGAGCGCAGGACATGGGCGAAGGTCAGGCCGATCTCGGGCTTGACCTGGATCTGGTTCACGCCGGAGATGCGATACTCGACGGGATCCTCGACCGAGAGGATCTTGCGCTCGGCTGCATTCAGGCGCGCAAGTGCCGCGTAGAGCGTCGTGGTCTTGCCGCTGCCCGTGGGACCGGTGACGAGGATGATGCCGTTGGGACGGCGCAAGAGGCTTTCGATCCGCGCGTGCGCGTCGGCATCAAAGCCGAGGGCCTTCAAGTCGAGGGGGACCGATGACTTGTCGAGGATACGGATCACGGCGCATTCGCCGTGGGCCACGGGTGCGGTCGCGATGCGGAAGTCGACCTCGCGTCCGCGGACCGGCATCTTCACGGCGCCATCCTGCGGCAGGCGGCGTTCAGCGATGTTCAGGCCGCTCATGATCTTCAGGCGCGAAATGATCGCAGGCGCAAGCTCTATCGCGGCGGGCTCTTCTTCCTTCAGCACCCCGTCGATGCGTACGCGGATGCGCAGGCGGCGCTCGAAAGGCTCGATGTGAATGTCCGACGCGCCGGCCTCGACGGCGCGCGAGATGAGACTGTTCACGAAGCGGATCACGGGTGCTTCGCTTGCGCTCTCCCTCAGGCGCGCGAGGTCGGTCTCGGTACCCTCTCCTGCCCCGCCGGTGGTGGCAGCCGCCAGTGCGCCCGCATCATCGAATTCATAGAGCCTGCGCAGGCCCTGTTCGATCTCCGAGGCGGGAGCGGCCTTCACCCTCACTTTGCGACCGGTGGACAGGCCGATCGCAGAGATCACGAATGCGTTGAGCGGATCGGTTGTGGCGATGGTCACGTTGCCGGCGTCGGCGGCCAGCAGAATGACCGCGTTGTCGCGCAGGAAACGTTCGGTGACCTGGTCAGGCAGCACCGGCTCGAGCGGTAACTCCTCTGGCGATGCCAGCGGAATGCCCAGTGAACCTTCGAAGGCGTGGATCAGGTCGCGCTCGGGCACGAGGCCAAGTTCAAGGAGGATGCGTGCGAGGCTCAGCATGCTCTGTGCGGCAGCACGGCGGGCGCGCTCGGCACCGTCCTCGTCCAGTTTGCCGGCAGCAAGAAGATGCGCAAGCAACCGGTCCCCGGGGCCGGGCGCAGGCGCTGTCCTTGCCGTAGCTTCGCTGTTCATCGATGGCATCCGCGATCCTGTTTCAGATTATCGACAACGGTCCATGGAGCCATGTCAACCACAGACCTGCTGCAAGACCCGTGCCGATCGGCACCCTTGTCTCGGCGGAAACCTGCCGTCCCGAGAGACGATCGATCGCGATCAGAAGCATATTTACCATGACCGCCCAGAGCAGGACTGTCCCAATTCCAAGGGCACCGGTCCAGGCGCCGGCGGCCGCGAAGAGCTTCACGTCGCCAAAGCCCAGCCCGTCCCTTCCGCGTGCGCGACGGTAAGCGAGCGCGAGGCCTGCAAGGATGCCAGCCGCAGTGAGGCAGGCCAATGCGTGCTCCCAGATTGCGTCAGGCTCGAGCCACAGGCAGGCGGCAAGGCCTGCAGGGATCAGGGGCAGTGTCAGGGCATCGGCGAGGAACAGGCTGCGCAGGTCCATCGCCGCAAGGGCGAGCAGGGCCCAGCCCAGCAGGACGGTGATCAGCAGAACGCCCTCATCCACCACCTGCACGGCCCAGAGCACGACGCCCAGCGCTGCAAGTTCCATGATGGGGTAGATCGGGTCGATCCTTGCGCCGCAGGAGCGGCAATGACCGCGTGCGACGAGCCAGGACAGCACCGGCACGAGGTCCCGCACCGCGAGGACCTGGTGGCACGAGGCGCATCGTGAACGTCCACGCACAACGTCTTGGCCTGCGGGCAGGCGCAGCGCCAGCACGCAGAGGAAGCTGCCGACGAAGGGCGCAGCGAGAAGAAGAAACAGCGTAATGGGCCCCAGCGTGTCCATCAGCTGGACCTTGCGGGCCGCGGGCAAGAGGCGGCTGCGCCCTCTCGTGCCGGGAACAAGGGTTCGACGCCGATGATCCAGTAGGGATCCTCGGGGTTGCCCGTTATGCGCACGGCGATGCGTTCACCGCGCCGGATGCGCCGGTTGGTGTCTTCGAGTTCCACGGTGATTTCATAGACATCGCCCGGTGTCACGAGTTCCGCCGTGGTCAAGGTGGCCGTGCGTGGTCCAAGGGCCTGCGGGTCGATGCCGAGTTCGCGCTGGAGCGCGGGCGATGCATGCCTGACCTCGATACCCGGCGCCTGTGTCAGGACGGTGAGGTCGCTCATGACGCAGTCAAAGATCTCCCTGGTCATGCCCAGCACGAAACGGGCCTGCCTGACCGATCGGAAGAACCTGTTGGCCGGTGCATAGGTCCGACCTGCTGCCTCGTATTGTCGGCGTTCGGCCCCGTTGGGCCTGACGAGTTCGTCGCCATCACGCCAGTCCTCGACAGACGCGGCGATGGCGTCCGCCTGGTCCGGCGTTGCGCCGGCTGCGCGGAACACGGTTGCAAGGAGCCCTGCGTCGGCGAAATTCAGGTCGACCTTGCCGCGCTCGGGACGCGCTGACACCTTGACGCGAAAGCCACCCACCTCGAGGACTTCGGCCGTTACAAGTAGTGCTGGTCCTTCTCCCCTTGCGCCGGCGATGGCGCTGGCGGCGAAATCGAGGCCACTGTCGATGGCCAACTGGGCCTGGGTGCGCAGGAGATGCCGGCTTGTTGCGTCGACGGCGCCCCGCGCGGCGAGCACGATGCCGATCAGCAGCAGTGACAGGGCCGCGAGGAAGCCCAGCACCGCCACGAGGGCCATTCCGCTTTCGCGTGTGCTGGCTGTGGGTGCAGTTTCACGCATGGCGGCACCCGAAGGAGACCGGATCGTAGATGCAGGCCGGGTCACGCGAGATCCGGGGGCGGACCAGAAGGTCGGGCCATGCCTGCGGGCCTCTCACCCTCACGAGGATCAGGTCTGGTGCGCCTGACTGGTCAGCCCAGTCGTTGCGCCAGACGAGGGTGCCATCCTGGTCGCGGCGGGCATAGGCGAAGGTGATCGCGGTCGCGCGCGAGACCGCGATGCGCTGCTGGCGCGCCGGGTTTCCGGCCAGCGGCGTCCACGACAGAACCAGTTCCTGGCCTTGCGCGGTGTTCCTGACATCGAGCTCGAACCGGCTGACGCCGCCCGCGTCGATGGCAGACGGCGCGAGAGCCAGGAAGGTCATGCGCGTCGGCGAGGCGCGGAACAGGTCCGGATCGCCGGGCACGCCGGGGTCGAGATCGCGCGGAACCACCCGTTCCAGCACGGTGCGCAACAGGGTCTGGCCGCCCGACATCTCCTCGATTTCCCCGGCCTTACGAGAGGATGCTTCCCACACGCGACCGCCGAACCGCATCCCGTCCGCCATGACGAGCGCCATGATCCCCAGAAGCGCGAGGACGACGAGCAGTTCGGCCAGCGTGTAGCCTGCCTCGCGCTGCCGGGTCATGGCGTCCTCGCCGGGCCGGGGAAAATCACGCGCTCGAGCCTGACGCGCGCAGTCCCGGCGCGCGCGGGCCAGGACAGGGTCAGCCTGAAATGCAACGGCTTGCGCGCGAGCGGCTGCCGGCTCCAGGAAGGATCCCCCGGCAGGAGCTCGACCTCCCATGCGTAAGGCGTCCCTTCGATCCGGCCCTCTCGCTCTGCAGGCAGGCGGCCAAGGGCGACAATGCGGTCCATTTCGGACTGCGCGGCCAGGACCGCCGCCTCGTTGTTTGCCGCGGCGTCGATCGCGCGCAGTCCCGTGCCTGCCGTGCGCCAGGCCGCGAGGAGAACGAGCGCGAGGATCGCGAAGGCGATAAGCGCCTCGACAAGCGTGAAGCCCTGCTGCCCCTGCGGGGTCATGGCACGGCCTCGATGACCACCGGGGCATGCGGCGCGCGCTGGAAGAGCCCCAGCGTCTTGCGTCCATTGGTCAGGACCAGGCGCCCGGAGACCGACCCGTCCCAGCCAATGACCATGGATGGCGATGGACCCGCGCCCTCGATCGAGGCCGCGGTCCCACGCGCGAGTTCGATCGTCTGGCCATCCGATGATGCCAGGCTGGCGCGTGGGCCGCCCGACAGTGACAGGGTGATGTCGCGCTGGAGATCCATCGCTTCAGAGCGCAACTCGCGGATGCGCGCGGCTGCGAGGCGCGCATCGCTTTCGATTGTCAGGCTGTCCAGCGACCTTGCTGCAAACGGAAGCCCTGCCGTCATCACGATGGCGAGGATCGCGATGACGACAAGAAGCTCGAGGAGCGAGTAACCGGCGCTGGTGTTGCTCATGGTCCGATCGCCAGGTCGTTGGCTGCGAAGATGCCACTGACAACGCCGGTCATGATCGCGGCGACCATGAGGCCGAGGAAGATCGTCATGACCGGCAACAGAAGTGCGGAAAGGCGGTCGATGCGGGTCTGCACGTCACGCTCGAACATGTCGGCGGCTTCCTGCAGCATTGGTGCGAGGCGGCCAGTCTCTTCGCCGACGGCGACAAATTCGACAGCGAGGCGCGGGAACATTCCTGCCTGCTCGAGCGCGCTGCGCAGGGTGCGGCCCTGACGCACGTTCTGGATCACGGCGTCGAGGGCCTTGCGCATGAAGCGGTTCGAAAGGGTTTGCTGCGCGAGTTCGAGCGCCCGATTGAGCGGCATGCCGCCATCGACCAGCATGGCGAGGTTCCTGAAGAGCTGTGCGGTCTGGTAGTGGACGGGAATGCCCAGCAGGTATCTTGCCCTTATCGCATGGCGGTCGAGGGCAAGGCGGGTTGCAGGCTGGCGCAGGAGATAGAGGCTTGCCACCAGCCCCGCCAGCAGCACGAGGGCGAGCGAGGACCCGAAGGTAATCATGAAGCGCGACACGGCGAGCAGCGTCGCGGCTGGCCATGGGATCGCCGCGCCACCCCCGGCGAGCACCGGCTCGAGCTGCGGGAGCACGCTGGTGAAGATCAGCGTCAGCACGCCCAGCATGGTCACCATGAGCAATGCGGGGTAGATCATGGCGGAGACGAGCTTGTCGGAGAGCTGGCGCGTTCGCTCTTCGGCGTCGGCAATGCGCGTCATGACTTCGGGCAGGCGGCCGCTGGCCTCGCTGGCAGCCACCAGCCTTCTCATGGGCTCGGGGAAGACGTTGCCGGCGCGCGCCATGGCGGCAGACAGGGTCTCGCCGCTGCGCAGACTTTCGAGCAACGCTTCGATCGTGGCACGCGCGGCGGGGCTCGAGGCCAGTTCGGCCATTGTCGCGAGGGAGCGCTCGACGTTGAGACCCGCCTTCAGCAGGACGGCGAGTTCACGCAGCAGTGTCCCGCGACCCCGCGCCTGGGCCGTGCCACCCCATGACGGGATCCACGACGACGGGCTCGAAGCGCCGCGGCCGAGCGGCTGCTCGGACAGTTGCAGGGGGGTGCGTCCCTGCTGCAGAAGGCGCTCGACGGCCATGCTGCGCGACGGCGCATCGATGGTGCCGTGCGTTGGTTTTCCGTCCTTGCCTGCGGCTTCGTAGGAATAGATCGGCACGAATGGTTACCTCGTGCCGGCATCATAGCCAAAGATGTCCGGGGATCACATTTGGAACTGGAAATATCGTATCCGCCGGCAGCTGAGGGATCGCCTCAACCCTGCATTTTGGCCTAGTTGCGCCGCTTGTCGGCCTCGATCAGGGCCTTGAGGCGCGTCACGCTGAGCTCGCGCGAGGCCCCGAACGCCACCGTGTCGACAACCCTGCCCCTGGCATTTACCAAAAAGGCGTGGGCAGTGTGATCGATGGAGTAGTCGCCCTTGCCCGTATCAACGCGCTCAGAGCGCACGTCGTAGGCCTTGGTCATGCGGGTAATGACCGGAGGCGGGGCGGTCAGCGCGGTTACGCGCCCCTTGAATCCGGAGAAGTAGTTCTTCATGACGGCAGGCGTGTCGCGTGCGGGATCGAGCGTGATGAAGACGATGCCGATGTCCTTGGCGTCCTTGCCGATCGCCTCAAGCGCGGCATCAAGCTCCCAGACCGTGACCGGGCAGACGACCGGGCAGCGCGTGAAGCCGAAGAACAGCACATAAGGCTTTCCGCCGAAGTCCTTCAGGCGCACCGCCTCGCCGTCGACGTCTTTCAGTTTGATCTGTTCGACACCGCGCCCGAGATCCTTCAACCCCCTGTCGACGACGCGTGTCTCCTCAGCGCGCGCGGGGACGCCCAGAACCACGATCGCGGCAAAAAGGGCCGCCATGAGGGCGAGTGCCAGGCGCATGCATTCAGGACCTTCGGAACGACACGCCTGCTACCCTAGTGGGCTGTGTGCGATCCGTCGAGATGTTCCGGAAATCCCTGATTAACGCGATGTCCAACCCGAGCGGATCGCGCGGGTTTCGGCCTCGCGGTCGAGAATGGCCTGCCGGCCCAAACGGCCATAGGCGGCGTCAATGACCGGATCGTTGGGAACTCCTGCCGCCTGCTGGTAGGCATGACGGTTGACGATCGGTTTCACACGTGAGAAGGCCTCGACGCACCATTCATTCTCGGCCACATCGCGGCAGACGAGGATGCGCGCTGCCATCTCGCTGTCCTGGACGTGGGCCTCGCGGCACATGCGCCCGTCGGCTGACACGAAGCTGACGATGGGCTTCACCTCGAGACCGCCCGCGTTCGCCAACTGTCCCGAAGGCGCATCGGCCATCATGGCGAGGACAGGCCCGGTCAGCGCAATGCCGTCGTCGACCTGCTCGAGCCATGGCATGCGGTCCGGCGACATGATGTTTGCGCTGACCACGAGAAGAAGTGCTGCCGCGATGCCGGCACCCATCGGCAACCAGTAGCGACGTGCCAAGCCGGGGGTCCGCAGCGGTGTTACCTGGGCTCCTGCCGTCCGGGTTGAGCCCGCTGGCGAAGGGGTATCTGCCAGCAACGCCGCAAAACGCTCGGGCACGTCGAGTTGTGTGGAAACCGAGGCCCTCAGAAGGTCGTCGGTTGCGCGGAAGCGGCGCAGGCGCTCCTGGAGCATTTCGCTGGCCTGCACCAGGGCGCGCACGCGCGCGGCCTCTGTGGCGTCAAGCTCGCCATCTGCGTAGGCCATCAGGGTTTCGTCGGAAACAAAGGTCATCGAGGTGCAGCCACGGCCTGTTTGTTCGGGGAGGTTTCGATCATTTCACGTAGTGTCTCGCGCGCACGATACAATCTGCTCATAAGGGTTCCGACAGGAATTTCGAGTATATCCGCTGCTTCCTGATAGGAATGTCCATCGATCACAACCAGGGCTAGCACCATCCTGTGATCATCGGACAAACGGGCGAATTGCTCCCTCGCCCGGGTCAGCATCAGCGATGTCTCAGTGACACGTTGACCATCCACGGAAAGGTCCGTAGCGGCCATTTCAAGGGTTTGTTTTTCGCGATCAGTGCGCCGGCGACGCCGCCCATCCTTCCAGATGTTCTGCATTATCCTGAACATCCAGCTATCCAGACGCGTACCCGGTTGCCACTGTGCCGATCTTGAAAGCGCCCTCTCAATCGCAGCGTGTACGATGTCGTCTCCCTCGTCGCTTGAGCCTGTCAGGGCAATGCCAAACCGCCGCAGGCGCGGCAGCAGCATCGTTAACCCCTTTCGCAATTCGCCAGGATCTCTCTCGGTCATTTGTTTCAACAATGTGACAACGAACCAGAAAGGCATTTATTCCGAACAAATCCTATTTGAGCAGCTAGCCTGTCCTTTGTAAAACCCTATTGCGGGGTAAGATTCTAGAACGGTTCGAAAGCAAGAAGGCTTTGATGCGGGTACCATTCACCTTGTCGACCCTGCTTTTGGGTTTCCAGACCCTTGTCGTTGCGTGCCTGTTGCTTGTGCTGGCGCCAGCGATGCCTTGCTATGCCGGTTCCGGATCCTCGAGCCATTCCGATGACGAAGCGCCCGAAGCCGATGATGACGAACGTGACCGAGACGACGACCGTGATCGTGAGAACGATGCCGACAAGGACCGTGACAAGGACCGTGGCAGCCGCTCCGGATCGGGGGATGACGATGACCGGGATGACGATGACCGGGATGACGATGACGGGGGACGCGATGACGACAAGTCGCGAGATGACGACAAGTCGCGAGATGACGACAAGTCACGAGATGACGACAAGTCACGAGATGACGACAAGTCGCGGGACGAGCCGTCCGGGCGGGATGACGATAAAGATAAGGGTGATGACAAGTCCGAAGAGAATGACAAGGATGATGGTGACAAGGATCGCCGAGCGTCCGAGGTGCGCGCATCGTCTTCCTCCGGCAACCCGGGAACCCGCCGCGGGGATGATCCCGAGACGGCCCTGAAACCCCAACCTGATGGTCTCAAGATCGGCGCAGCCACCGCAGCAGCCGAGGGTACCGTTCCTTTCGGTCAGGCGGTCGTTGCCCTGCCCGTTTCAGCTTCCCGCGTCGATCGCGCGGAGCGCATGATCGAAGTCTTGGAGAACAAGCGCGGCGAGCGCGTTCGCGAGGGGGAACTGCTTCTCATCACGTCCTCGAAGTCCACGAAAGCAAAGCTTGTACGCGGCGGGTACAGGATCCTGCAGTCGTTCCGGCTGGCGGGACTTGGACTTCAGGGTTATCGCGTGGCGCTTCCCGGGCAGCAGGATGCGGAAACCGCCCTTGCAGGTTTGCGCCGGATCGACCCCAACGGTATCGCGAGCTTCAACCATATCTATGTGCCAGCCCGAGGCGGGGCGACGATTGCGCAACCTGCCGGTGCCGGAGCGAGGGGCAAACCGTCGCGCCCCACATCGGCGAAGATTGGTCTGGTCGACGCACCGGTCAATGACAAACACCCGATGCTGGTTTCTGTGCGGGTGGAATCGCGATCGTTCGGCCTCGCAAGCCCCAGTGTCGACAGCCACGGCACTGCGGTGGCTTCACGGATCGCCGAGGCGGCACCCGGCGCCCGGCTGTTCGTGGCAAGCGTGTTTTCCCAACTGAGCGATGGCGAGGAAGTCGCCTCGGTGGACGCGATCGCCCGGGCGCTCGACTGGCTTGCTCGCAACCGGATCCCCGTCATCAACCTCAGCCTCGCCGGTCCGCCAAATCCGGCGCTTGAGGCGGTGACCGCACGGCTGGTCAACCGGGGGCACAAGCTGGTCGCGGCCGTCGGCAACGAAGGCCCCAATGCCCGGGCTCAGTATCCTGCTGCCTACGACGGCGTCATCGGGGTGACCGCCGTCGACAAGACGAACCGCGTCTACATCTATGCGAACCAGGGTGATTACGTCGATTTTGCCGCCCCGGGTGTCGACACCACCGTTGCCGGGCCGGATGGTAACAGCGAGACCGTTTCGGGGACATCCTATGCGGCACCCGTGATTGCTGCCGAACTCGCGCGCCGCCTGCCACGGCCGGACAAGGCCCAGGCGATCCGCGCCGAGGAGGAGCTTGTTGAAACTGCGAAGGACCTCGGAGAACCAGGACGCGATCCCGTCTTCGGCTTCGGCGTCATCGATCCGGTCCGGCCGTGACATGCAACCGCTGTGGTTGCAAGCATGAGGCCCGTGCAATGCCCGTCTGGTGGCCGGGGCGAGGCCGTTGCATTTTTGTCTTGCCATGCCCAGCCCTGCCCCGCCGAAATGGGACATTGCTCGCGTGGCATTCATACAACTGTGCAAATCTATAGTGCGACTTGCGAGCGAGGAACTTTACAGCCGGGTGATGCGGAACTTACCCTAGCGCATGAAGTGTTCTGATCGGGGAAGATTCGCTTGCTTGGAGCAATGGTGTTCTGAATGCCCCTACGTAATTGGCAACGGGAAAAGTTGAGATGCGTCCACTAAAAACAGAGCCACGTCGTTTCCTGCTGGCCGGCGCAACGGTGTTCCTCGCAACGCCGGGACTGGTGCAGGCAGACCAGAAGACATGGTGGCTGGATGTCGAGGGTGGCTTCGAATACTCGGACAACGTCGCTCTCGAGCAGAGCGATGCGAACAGCATGCAAGGGGACGTCGCCCTCGTGCTGGAGCTGGATACCGGATACAAGCTCGTCGACGAGAAGGATGCGCGGGTCGAGATCGGCTACAATTTCTATCAGAGCCTCTACGACGAACTGACGACGTTCAACTGGCAGTCGCATAACCCCAGCGCCGTGGCATGGATCAGGTCGGGCGGGATAAAGTACGGCGTCGAGTACTCTTATACCAATTCGCTGCTGGATGATTCGTTCTTCCTCGAGCAGCACATGATTTCGCCCACCTTTTCCACCTTCATCACGGAAGACTTCTATATCTCCAGTTATTATCGGTTCTTATCGAAGAACTATAACCGCGCGGATGACGCTCGTGACGCCAGCACGCAGCAAGGCGGTGTCGACGTGAACTACTACTTTGATCGTGCCAACAGGGGCTATGTGTCCTTCGGTGGCGGGTTCACCAGCGAAGACACCGACGGCGATGCCTTCGACTATGATGGTTTCGTCGGTCGCGCCGCAGCGCAGTATCCGATCGAACTCTTCGGGCAGAAGGGCCATGTGAAACTGTCGTATTCGTACCAGCGGCGTGATTACGACAACGAGGTGAGCCTCGCGGGTCCGGGAACGCGTGCGGATGACAGGCACACACTGAAGCTGTCCACCAATGTCGAGATCGACACCAACGTGAAGGCCGGCGTCGAGGTTCGTCGGGTGGTCCGCGACTCGAACCTGAACACAGCCGACTACGAGGAAAACGTGGGATCTTTATTCCTGCGTTTCGGGTTCTGACACCCGTCTGCGGCCAGGCAAGGTTAACGCTACGGGGGCCTTGAGGCCTCCGTTTTTTGTTGTACGCCCAAGGGATTAATACCTAATAGGTGTGACAAAGCCCGCTTAAACCCGGTGCAGTTACCTCAAACGATGCATACCGTTGCAACGTCGCCCTCTGACCGGATATTTTTGGCAAGGTCGGAATAAAAGCTCGTCCACGGATTCTCAAGCCCATGCCCCTGCCGCTCCCGTCGTTTATGATGCGCTCCACCGCGGACAGCCCCGCGGCCGGCGGGGCGGGTCTTGCGCGCGAATGCGTGGGTAATGCGTGCGCGGCCTGCATCACATTTCGGGGAGATCGTCCGTGAACAAGGCCAATGCAAGCATCATCGGCAATTTCCTCCACCGGTCGCGCAACGTATTCATCAGTGCGGGTGTGTTCAGCCTGTTCGTGAACCTTGCGATGCTGAACAGCCCCCTGTTCATGCTTCAGGTCTACGACCGGGTCCTCACCTCGCAGAGCGAGGACACACTGCTGTTCCTCACGCTGCTGTCGGTCGGCGTGCTCCTGGTGCAGGCGCTTGTTGAAATCGCACGGTCGGATCTTCTGGTACGCGCCAGCTCGCAGCTCGACAACGAATTGCGCGACCTGACCTTCGGCATCTCGATGGGCAAGGAGCCCACCGACATGTCGAGCGCGCATGGCCTGCGTGACCTCGACAATATCCGCTCGTTTCTCGCCAGCCCGGCGCTGATCGCGCTGTTCGACGCGCCGTGGACGCCGATCTTCCTGTTCGTGATCTTCCTGCTGCACCCGGCCCTCGGGCTCCTTGCCCTGGCTGGCGCCATCGTGATCATCGGGATCGCCTACCTGAGCGAAATCGCGACGGGCAAGCCGCTGAACGAGGCCGCGCAAGCGCACCGCGACTCGGAGTTCTTCGTCAGCACGCTGCAGAACAACGCCGAATCGGCCCGTTCGATGGGCATGGTGAAGAACGTGCAGCGCCGCTGGGAAGAACACCACGAGGCAAGCCTTGCATGGCAGGCCGTTGCCAGCGACCGGGCTTCGCGCCTGAGCGCCGCCGCAAAATTTGCGCGGCAGTTGCTGCAGATCCTGTGCCTCGCGCTCGGCGCCTATCTGGCGCTCGAAAACCAGATTTCGGCAGGTGCCATTGTCGCCACGTCGATCATCATGGGCCGCGCGCTGGCGCCGATCGAAGCCTCGATCGGGCAGTGGAAGCGCTTCGTGCAGGTCCGTCAGTCCTACGGGCGGCTGAATGCCGTGCTCAAGGGCGTGCATGACAATCCGCGCACGGAGCTGCCACCCGCGGCTGGCAAGTTCACGCTGGAAGACGTCTGGATGCGCTTCCCCGGCTCGAAGGAGCCGGCGCTGCGGGGCGTATCCCTGGAAGTCGCCCCGGGCGAAGTGCTTGGCATCATCGGTGCCACCGGGTCGGGAAAGACAACACTCGCGCGGCTCATGATTGGCGCGGTGAAGCCATCGGCCGGCAATGTGCGGCTTGACGGGGTCGAGGTGTCGGACTGGTCGCCGGCCGAGCTTGGTCCGCAAGTCGGCTATCTGGCCCAGGACGTGGAACTCATGGAAGGCACGGTCGCGGAGAACATCTCGCGCTACGGGTCGCCCGACTCGCAGGCCATCGTCGAGGCTGCGAAGATCGCAAGCGCCCATGATTTCGTGCTGACGCTGCCCAATGCCTATGACACGATCATCGGCGAGCGCGGCAAGCTCCTTTCGGGTGGGCAGCGCCAGCGTGTGGCCCTGGCGCGCGCCGTCTTCGGAAATACCAAAGTGGTGGTTCTCGATGAACCCAATGCCAATCTCGATGCCGCCGGCGAAGCCGACCTCCGCCGGGCCGTGGAGATCCTCAAGCAGCAGAAGCGGACCGTCATCATCATCACCCATCGCCCGGGCATCCTGCCGGTGGTCGACAAGCTAGCCGTCATGAAAGCGGGCCAGGTGGTGTCGTTCGGACCGCGCGACGAGGTCCTCGCCAACCTCAACAAGGCAGCCGCCGATGCCCGCACCGGTGCATCACCCAACCCATCCAAGGTGACGTCAATCGAGAACCGCCATGCAAGTAGCAAAGCCCAGTCCTAGGCGGCCAAACTGGCCCAACAGCGTTCCGAGCCTGCCGACGAACACGAAGCAGGCGATGATCTACGGCTTTGCCCTGATCGGGCTTGCTGTCGGGGGGTTCGGCATCTGGAGCACGACGGTGCCGATTGCCAGCGCTGTCGTGGCCAATGGCCAGGTCGTGGTTGCCTCGAAGCGCAAGCAGGTGCAGCATCCGACCGGTGGCGCGGTGCGTGCCATCAAGGTCGAGGACGGGCAGCATGTGAAAGAAGGCGACGTCCTCCTTGAACTCGACGATGCGGACGCGCTTGAGCGGTATACGCGCGGGCGGGATTCCTATTTCCTCGGCCTTGCCACCGAGGCGCGCATGCAGGCCGAGATCGCCGAAGCGTCGGAGCCGACATTTCCGCAGGAGTTGAAGGACGCCGCCGGGCGCATGCCCGCGGTCAAGAACCTGCTCGAAGGACAGGGCCAGCTCTTCATTGCACGTCGGCAGGAACTGCAGGGGCAGTTGTCGATGATCCAGTCGCAATATGAGCAACTCAAGGGCGAGCTCAGTGCGCTGGAGGCTGACCGTCGTGCGGCGCGGGAACAGATCGAATTGTCGCGCAAGGAACTCGACGTCGTCGAGGAGCTCTACAAGAAGGGCTACACGACGCGTACACGTGTGTTCTCGCTCAATCGTGACATCTCGCAGCTCAGCGGCGGGGTGGAGCGCACGACGGCCATGATTGCGCGCACGCGCAGCTCGCTCCTGGAGAGCGAACTGAAGCTCATGCAGGCGAAGAACCAGCTGATGGCGACGGTCCAGGGTGAATTGCGCGAGGTGCAGGCCCGGCTCCCGAACCTGCGCGAGCAGTATCGTGCCGCCGAGCAGGCCTATGACCGCATGACGGTTCGGGCGCCGACGTCGGGCTATGTGCTGGCCCCGCGGATGTCGACGATTGGCGCCGTCGTAAAGCCTGGCGAGACCATCCTTGAGATCGTGCCGCGCGATGACCGGCTGATGGTCGAGGTGCAGATCCGGCCGTCCGACGTCGACTCGGTATCGATCGGCCTGCCGACCGAGGTTCGCTTCACCAGCCTGAGCCAGAAGGACCTGCCCATGCTGTATGGAAGGGTCGCCTATATCTCGGCTGACTCGCTGCAGGATGCCCGCTCAAGCGCCACCTACTTCGTGGCTCATGTGGATGTGCCCGACAGCGAAATGCATCGCCTTGGCAAGCAGACGCTGCAGCCTGGCATGCCTGCGGCTGTCATGATCAAGACTGGCGAACGCACGGCGCTGGCCTATCTCACGCAGCCCCTGCGTGACAGTTTCAACCGCGCCTGGCGCGAGTAGGTCCGATTGGAGTTGCCGTGCGGTGATGGGCCGACCTCAAGGCTGGCCCTCTCTCAACGCCGCCTCGAGGATGCAGCCTGCATAGAGGCCGAGGAACTTGTCGCGTGAGTCGGGCTTCGTGCGCAGGCCTTGCGTGAAGGGGCCAACGTAGTCCTTCAGGGCGCTGCGACAGATGCCCCAGAAGCCGAGGCTCTCGCGGGCTGCGCCCTGGGCGGCGACCTTACCCTCGTCCGGCGTTCCGCCGTCATTGGCGAAGAACCGCGTCACGTCAGCTTCTTCGATCTGGCAGAACGTCTTCAGGCGCGGCATCTGGCGGTTGGCTTCCTCAAGTTCCGCCGGTGACGCGTCGATGCCGGGATCGAAAATGCCCTCAAGCGGGAGCATGCGGTCCGGCCGGGCAGCCCGCGCGCGACAGACCTGCGCCACGCGCAGTTGCTCGTCGCAGGCCTGCGGGTCGAAGCTGTCGCGCCGCAGGGTACACATTATGCGCGCCGCAGCATCCGCGCCATGAACCGCAACCACGCGCTCGCCGAAATAGCTCCACTTGTCGGCGGTGTCAGCCACGGCGGCCTTCACGGCGCGCGAGAAATTGCCATTGATGGCGCCACGCGGCGTCGTTCCGATGCCTCCGGTGCCGCGACCGATCGGTCCCGTCGCCTTGGCAAGGCTGCGCGGATGAATGCGGCCTGAACCGGCGACCTCGGCCAGCACATCATCATCGCAGCCGAGCGCGAGGCCGAGCAGGGCCCGGTTTGGCGCGCAGGCCGTGACAAGGCCTTCGGGCACGGGTTCGTTGCGCCTCAGGTCCAGCCATGGTGCCGGGCCCGACTGGTCGAGGCCGGGCGGGTTGTCGAGGGAGGCCAGTCCCTTGCCCGGGCGATCGACCCAGTTGGAGTTGGCGTAGAAGTCCTGCGCGGCGTGCAGCGCAAGCCCGAGATGATAAAGCACCTGGCATTTGGCCGACTGGCTCTCACTGCCGAAACGGCAATCGAGTGCGGCATCGGGCGCGTCCGGGCTTGCGAGGGCGCCCGAGAGTTCAACGGCCTTCTCGAGGTTCAGCCGTATGAAGGTGCGGCATGCCTCGAGCGCGTCCTGCGCGGCCTGCCTTGTGCGCGTGGCTCCGGCGAGGCCTTCGACGTGGTCGCCCCCCTCGCAATGGGCCTCGGGTCGCGCGGCAAGGCCTGCGGCATCCTTGTCGGGAAAGCCGACAGCGCCCGAAAAATCTGCTGACCCGGCCAGCTGGCGCAGGGTCTCGGGCCCCAGGTCCTTCAGGGCAGAGCGTGTGATCTTCTCGTGCTCTGAGCCGAGGTTGTTCTGGCCAGGTTCGACGCCGAAGGCCAGAACCTGCGAAATACCGGCAAGGGTGGCCGCGAGAAGGGTGGCCGTGATCAGGGCATGTCGCATCATGAAGGGGATCCCGCGTTCATGCCGTCTGATAGCAGACCGACCGGCTGGCTTCCACTGCGGGGCGGGTCTATTTGCTAATTGCGGTCGAGGAGCCTGACCGTTTCGGCGCCGGCGGGATCGAGGTGGGTGAGCACCTCGGCGTCGGGGAAAGCGCGCTGGATTTCGGCCTCCACCTCATCGCTGATCCGGTGGGCCTCGGCCAGCGTCATGGCGGGTGGCAATTCAAGGTGGAGCTGGATGAAGGCGTTGTGCCCTGCCCTGCGTGTCCTGAGGTCGTGAAGGCTGACGACTTCCTTGTGCGCGGACACGATCTGCTTGATGCGCACGCGATCGGGTTCGTCGAACTCGCGGTCCATGAGTTCATGATAGGCGCCGGACACGATCTGGAAGGCGCCCCACGCAATCGTGGCGGCAATGGCGAGGCCCACGAGCGGGTCCGCCACGATCCAGCCGAACCAGCCTGTGAGGATCAGGGCGAGGATCACACCGGCGTTGGTGGCGATGTCGGTCGTGTAGTGCAACTGGTCAGCCCCGATCGCCAACGAGCGTGTCCGCGCGATGACGTAACGCTGGAACATCACGAGCGCCACGGTGATCACTGTCGATGCGATCATCACGGCCAGGCCCAGCGATGTCTCGACGACGGGCCGCGGCACGATGAGGCGGTCGAGTGATTCAAGCAGCAGGAAGACTGCCGAGCCGCCGACGAATGTCGCCTGGCCGAGGCCTGCCAGTGCCTCGGCCTTGCCGTGGCCGAAACGGTGCTCCTCGTCGGCGGGCGTCAGCGCGTGGCGAACGGCGATGAGGTTGAGGGCCGAGGCGACGAGGTCGAGCGCGGAGTCGACCAGCGACGAGAGCATCGCCACCGATCCTGTCATCACCCAGGCCCACACCTTCAGACCGATCATCAGCGCGGCGGCGGCAACGGCTGCGTAGGTCGCCAGCTTCTTCAGGCGGATTGCAGCGTCACCCGATACCATCGACCCCGTGCGTGCCCCGGCAGTCATGGGAAGAGTTTCTCCGTGTGCCACGCCGCCGCGGGATCCTTGCGCCGGTACACAAGCCGGTCATGCAGGCGGAACGGACGGTCGCGCCAGAACTCGATCTCGACGGGCGTGAGGCGGAAGCCCGACCAGTGGGGCGGCCTTGGAACTCGCCCGAGCGCATAGCGCGCGGCAAAGACGGCGATTTCCTTCTCGAGCTCGAAGCGCGTCTTCAGGGGGCGCGACTGGCGCGAGGCCCAGGCGCCGATCTGGCTGTCCTTGGGTCGCGAGGCAAAATACTCGTCGGCCTCCTGCGACGTGACTTCGCTGATGGTCCCGCGCACGCGCACCTGGCGGCGCAGCGACTTCCAGTGAAAGCACATCGCGGCCTTGCGGGCCGCGAGAAGTTCACGGCCCTTCGCGCTCTCGTAATTGGTGTAGAAGACGAACCCGTCCTGGTCGACGCCCTTGAGCAGGACCATGCGCACGTTCGGCATGCCGTCCGGATCCACCGTGGACAGGGCCACGGCGTTCGGGTCATTGGGTTCCTGGCCCGACGCCTTGGCCAGCCACTCGCCAAATTGGACGAAGGGGTCCTCGACGGCGTCAATTCCGGCCGTTTCGTCTTGTTTGCTGTGGTCGTCCTGCATGCAATTGGCGCTGCGCTGTGTCGGTCGACAATAGTATACAGGGTGGCGAAAGTCGGCGCACGCCCTGTTCGTGCGCTGCCTGCCTGTCTTCTGCGAGACCTGTCATGCGCCATTTTATCCTTCTCGTCGCCTTTCTTGCGCTGGGGGCCTGTGCCACCACCACGGTCGCCGAGAAAGCCTCTCGCTTCGATGAGGGTGTGGCCGCCTACGACGCGGGTGACTTCGCGGCGGCGTACCGGATCTGGGACGAACTGGCGCGGCAGGATGACCTTGCCGCCATGCGCAACGTTGCGCAGCTGCTGCGGCAGGGAAAGGGTGTCGCCAAGGACAGCAAGCGTGCGTTCAAGCTTTACATGGCGGCCGCCGAGAGGGGTCTGGTCACGGCCATGGCCAATCTCGGTGACATGTATCTTGCCGGCGATGGCGTCGAACGCAACCCGCAGGCGGCGGCTGCATGGTTTGCGCGCGCGGCGGCGGCGGGACTGTCGCTGGCGCAGTGGAAACTGGCGGCGATGTACGACAGCGGTGATGGCATCCCTGTGGACAAGGCGCGGGCGCGCGGCCTTCTCGAGCGTGCTGCCCGCAACGGGTATGCGCCGGCGCAGGAAAGACTGCGCGAGATGGGGCTTGAGTTGAACGCGCAGGGCGAGGTCGTCGCCACCGAGTCGCCGGTCCCGGCTGCACCGGCGGCCAACACCGCAACTGCTTCCGCGCCTGCGGGTCCGGCGATACCCAAGGGTCGGCCGGGCATCCTCGATGACCTGTTCAGCACCAGCACACCGGCGCCCGCGGCGCCGGCAGCGGCCAGCCCTGCGCCGACAACGCCGAAGCCTGCCGGCATGTCGCTGGCGGATGCGATCCCGCCTGACCAGATCGCCAGGATGGCGCCCGCCGATGCGACGTCGGTCTATGCGGGGCTTGCCGCCTATAATGCGGGTGACCGGAAGAATGCGCTGTCAATCTGGTTCGATGCGGCGGCTCGCGGTGTGCCGGATGCACAACTCAGGGTTGGGCTGATGCATGCACGAGGCGAAGGCACGATCCAGGACATGATCGAGGCCTATCGCTGGCTTCGCCATGCCTCGACGCAGGGCCATCCGCAAGCCATCGAGGAACTGGCGCGCCTGTCGGCGCGGCTGGCGCCGGCCGAACGCGCGATTGGCGAGTCCCTTGTACGGGAGCCCATCGGCAAGGCGAGGAAACCCGGTTAATCAGCCGATTTCTGCCTGTCCAAGTTTTTGCACGCGCTGCACAGTAACGCATGCATGTGGCGTGGGACCTGTGATAGAAGACCCGCTGTTCCGCTGTTTTTTCATCGACGCAACGACGGCGCGCGGCATGTACGATCCCTATTCCGTTCTCGGCGTTTCAAGGACCGCCGCAGAAGACGAGGTCAAGCACGCATTCCGGCGCCTGGCCAAGCGGTTCCATCCGGACACGCCCGAGGGCGCGTCGGACAAGGGCCGTCGCTTCAAGGACCTGTCCATCGCCTACGAGATCCTCGGCGACGCGCGCAAGCGGCGGGCCTATGACCGTGGCGAGATCGATGCGCATGGCAATCCACGCGCGGGCTATCGTCCGCCGCCTGAAGCCGAGGCCGAACCCGAGCCTGCCTACAGAGCCCGGGCATCGGCGCGGCCGAGCGAACCGCCTCCCGGCCCCTCGTCGCCGCCTGATGGGCATGGCGAGGGTCCTTCCGCCTCGTTCCGCAGCGCCTTCGAGCGCGCGTTCGGCGGGAACCCTGGCAGCGCCGGGCCCAAGACCGAAAGCCGGGTCGAAGACCTTTTTGCCGAGTTCTTCGGCGACCGTCAGGAGGGCGCCTCCCGTCGCGGCGCGGATGGCGATGCGAGCGGCCATTTCGACCTTCAGATCACTTTCGAGGAAGCCGTCCTGGGCGGTACGCGGCGGGTCAAGCTGCCCGACGGCCGGCGTTTCGACGTGCGCATTCCCATCGGCGTGAAGGACGGCCACGCGATACGGCTTTCGGGCCTCGGCGAAGCAGGGGAAGCCAGCGTGGTGATCCTGGTCGAGCCGCATCCCTATTTCAGGCGCGAGGGCAACGACATCCACCTGAACCTGCCGGTCACGCTGGGTGAGGCCATCCACGGCGCCAAGATCAGCGTGCCGACGCTGCAAGGTGCGGTGGCGATGACGATCCCGGGTGGCTCGAGCTCGGGACAGGTGCTGCGCCTGAAGGGCAAGGGTATCCCTGCACATGCCATCCATGCGCCGGGCGACCAGCTTGTCACGCTGCAGATCGTGCTTCCCGAGACCGCCGACCCGGAGCTCGCCGAGATGGTCAAGCGGTGGGAGAGTTCCCATCCCTATGATCCGCGGCGAAAGATGGGGGGCGTTTAGCCTCTTCCCGGCCATGGGGCTTGCGGTCTAGCCTCACGCCATGAGCAAAGATCCCTCCGACGTTGCCTTCGCGCGGCTGCTGCACCATTACGGACAGGGCCTCGCGCCCGGCGACAGCGTCATCCCGCCCATCGTTCCCACCGCGGTCTATCACCTTCCGGGCACACCCGCGCAAGCAGCGTTCCAGTATGGACGCTTCCACAATCCGACATGGGATGCTCTCGAAGCGGCGCTGGGCGTCCTGGAGGGCGCGGAGACAGTGCTGTTTCCCTCGGGCATGGCCGCGATCGCAGCGGTGATGTTTGCGAGCCTGAAGGCGGGCGACCGGGTGCTCCTGCCGTCGGACGGCTATTACACGACACGCGTGCTGGCGCAGACCTATCTTGGCCGGCTTGGTGTCTCCTGCGACGAGCGGCCAACCGCGCGCTTCCTCGAGGGGTCGTTCCAGGGCTATCGCCTGGTCTTCGTCGAGACACCCTCGAACCCGGGGCTCGACATCTGTGACATCGCCGCGGTGGCCGCGGCCACGCGCAAGGCCGGTGCGCTGCTGGTCGCTGACAACACGACGATGACGCCGCTTGGGCAGCGACCACTCGCGCTTGGCGCCGATGTCGTCGTGAACGCCGACACCAAGGCCATCAACGGGCACTCGGATGCGTTGATGGGACACGTCTCGTCACGTGATCCTGCCTTCTGCCAGGCGCTGCGCGACTGGCGGCGCTATTCCGGTTCGATCCCCGGGCCCTTCGAGGCCTGGCAGGTGTTCCGCGGGCTTGAGACGCTCGAGGTCAGGTTCGCGCGGATGTGCGCCTCGGCGGGGGCACTCGCCACGCGGCTTGCAGGCCACGCGGCGGTAACGGCCGTGCGCTATCCGGGGCTGCCCAGCCATCCGGGCCATGCCATCGCGCAGCGGCAGATGGCAACGTTCGGGACGATGCTGACGCTGACGCTTGCCGACGGGGCTGCCGCCGACCGGTTCATGGCCAGCTGCCCGCTGGTCCAGCCATCGACCAGTTTCGGCGGCGTGCGCACCTGCGCGGAGCGTCGCGACCGGTGGGGCGATGCCGTGCCGCCGGGCTTCGTGCGCCTGTCCGTGGGCATCGAACCGACGGCGGCCCTCGTTGCAAGCGTGGTCGAGACGCTGGACCGGCTTGGCTGAGGACGCCGGCCACACCTGGACCCATCAGTCCACTTTTTCGGCACCCCTTTCCGGCTCTTGCTTGCAGGAGTGGACCCTCTGATTTCGGGGACGCGTCGCCTGGCGCTTGTGCCTTCCCCCATGTCCGCAGCCGCGAACCCAGCCCGACCGTTCCAGTTTACATTTTGTTAATACCCGCACCAATTGGACTTCTCAGTCCAGCGGTGATTCGCCAGCATGGCTGCAACTGGCGAATCACTTCACCCGTGTTCGCCGGGACCGGGGGAACAAAGAACCAAAGAGATGAGTGGGCGCGATGAGCCGACAAGCTTCGACTGCAGCACAGCTGACACCGTCCCAGTTGCTGTCCGCACGGGCACGCATCCTCGAGGCGGCCGCAGAGATGTTCCGGACCCATGGCTATGACGTGTCGATGGATGTCATCGCCACGGCGGCCAATGTCTCGAAGCAGACGCTCTACAACCAGTTTGGCAGCAAGGAAGACCTGTTCAAGGCCATGATCGCCGACCGGGCCGCGGTCATGCGCGCGCCCTTGAATGCGTCGGCGCTCGAGCGCCATCCGCGCGACATGCTGGCCGACATCGCGCGGCAGTATTACCAGCATGCCTGCGGCGAGCACGAGATCGGCTATTACCGGATGATGATCGGCGCCAGCCAGCAGTTCCCGGACATCGGGCGCGCCTATTACGAGGCGGGGCCCAAGCAGATGGTCGAGGCGCTGGCACAGTGGATCGCCCGCGAAGAGCGGCTGGGTCGGCTCGATACGGGCGGGGATCCCATGCTGGCGGCCGAACATTTCCTCTCGCTGGTCTCCGGGCAGATCGAAGCGCGCGGGCTGCTGGGCCTCTGGTCGGAAATGGCACCCGCCGAGATGGAGCGGCGCGCCCGTTTCTGCGCGGATATCTTCATGCGCGCCTTTGGGCCGCACCGCCTGATGGGGTGAACCCGGCCGTTCACCGCCGATCGTGGCCCCGAATGGACTGGACCGGATTTGCCCGGCTGGCCTAGGCTTGTCCCCGAAACACGGATTGTTCGGGGGATATCATGATCAGAGGTCTGTTTCGGGTTCTGCGCTGGCTGTTGCTGGCGGCCGTCCTTGTCGGCGGCTATGTGGGCTACCGTGTGGTCTGGGGCACGCCCTTCACCATCACGCAACTCGCCGACCGGCAGGCCATCGGGTTCCTGTTCGATACGCCCGAACTTCTGACATCCATCGGCCTCGTCGACGGGACGATGCTCGACTATCACTCGGGCAAGCTGTCGGATTACGGCGTCGCAGAGCGCGACCGCAATTATGCACGCGCTGAAAGCAACCTGGCAGAACTGAAGGCCTTCGATCGCGCGTCGCTGGGCCTGCAGGACCAGATCACCTATGACATCCTGCAGTTCCAGTATGGGCGGCTGCTCGACGGCAAGAAGTACGAGTGGAGCCCGGGCGGCGGGCTCTATGCCATCAGCCCGATGTGGGGCGGCCAGGTCGGGATCATCAACTTCATGACCCAGACCCACACGATCAAGAACCGCCTGACGGCCGAGAACTATGTCAAGCGCATTGCCCTGGTGGCAGCGCGCCTCGACAAGGTGACGGCTGAATCGCAGCGCCAGTTCAAGCTTGGGGTCGTCCTGCCGGTCTCGCTGCTGGACAAGTCGCTTGCGGTCATCAAGGACACCGTGGCTCCGAAACCGGCTGCGCACCCGCTTGTGGTCACGCTGGGCGAGAAGATCGACAAGGTCGAGGCGTCGGATATCGATGCGGCCCTGAAGAAGAGCCTGATGGACGAGACGGCGCGGCTGGTCGAGAGCGAGATCTATCCGGCCTATGCGCGCATGACGACAGCGCTCGAGGCCATGCGGCCTGAATCGGAAAAGCAGACAGACGGCGTCGACCGGCTGCCGGGCGGCAAGGCGTTCTATGCCCAGGCGCTGCAGCGCAACACAACCACCGACTACACGGCCGACCAGATCCACCAGATCGGCCTTGACGAGGTGGCGCGCATCACGCGCGAGATGGATGCGATCCTGATCGCGCAGGGCCTCACCAAGGGCACCGTCGCAGAACGCACGGCGCAACTTGGCGAGGATCCGCGCTTCCTGTTCCCGGACAATGATGACGGGCGCAACCAGATCCTGGCCGAGTATGACCGCCTGCTGAAAGAGATTGCCAAGGTCGTGCCCGACTATTTCGAAACGATCCCGACCACGCCGCTCGAGGTCAGGCGTGTGCCTCCTGCCTCGGAGAAAGGCAGCGCAGGCGCCTATTACAACGGCGCGGCGCTTGATGGCTCGCGGCCGGGCGTGTTCTACGCCAATCTGCGCGACCCGAAGGAGACGCCGAAGTGGTCGATGAAGACGCTGGCCTATCACGAGGGCATTCCGGGCCATCATTTCCAGATCGCCATCGGTCAGAACCTGCGTGGCCTGCCCTTCATCCGGCAGCAAACCCTGTTCACGTCCTATGCCGAAGGCTGGGCGCTCTATGCCGAGCTTCTGGCGAAGGAAATGGGCATGTACAAGGATGATCCACTGGGCGACCTCGGGCGGCTGCAGGCCGAGATCTTCCGCGCGGCACGGCTTGTGGTCGACACGGGCCTGCATGCCAAGGGTTGGACGCGCGAACAGGCGATCGACTACATGGCGGGCGCCACGGGCATGGCCCTCACTGACGTGACGACCGAGATCGAGCGCTATATGGCTCTGCCCGGCCAGGCCTGCGCCTACAAGGTCGGACAACTCAAGATGCTGGCGTTGCGCGAGAAGGCGCGCCAGGCCCTTGGCGACCGCTTCAGTCTCAAGACCTTCCACAAGGTGGTGCTCGAGAACGGTGCGGTGCCACTGACCGTGCTTGAACGCCTCATCGATGACTGGATTGCGCGCGAGAAGGCGGCCGCCTGAGGCGGCTGATCGCACGCATGGTCACATTCGGACGCTCGCTCAGGCCCCTCTGGCATCTCGCGCCGGAGGGGGTGTTCCTCAACCATGGCTCGTTCGGTGCCTGCCCGAAGGTGGTGCTGGAGGCGCAGGCGCGCTGGCGCGAGACGATGGAGCGCCAGCCGGATGTCTTCTTCCGGCGCACGACCTCGGCGCTCAATCCCGACAACAGCCTGCGGCAGGCGGCGGCGCGGCTTGGGTCATTCATCGGCGCGCGCGGCGATCACATCGCCTTCATCAGCAATCTGACCGAGGCGATCAGCACCATTCTCAGGGGCATGACCCTGCGCGCCGGTGACGAGATCCTGCTTCTTGACTGCGTCTATAATTCCGTGCGCCGGGCGGTGGACGACAAATGCCGCGAGAGCGGCGCGCGCCCGGTGATCGTCGACCTTTCCCTGTCCCCGGATCCTGACGGCTGCCTTGCGCGCGTCGAGGCGGCAGTAACGATCAACACACGGCTGGCCATCATCGATCACATCGCCTCGGCGCCGGCCCTTGTGTTTCCGGTCAAGGCGATGACGCGGGCACTGCAGGCGCGGGGCGTGCGCGTGCTCGTCGATGGAGCGCATGCGCTGGGCCATGTCGCCCTGTCCGTCGATGACATCGGCGCCGACTGGTACACGGCCAATGCCCATAAATGGCTTCTTGCACCCAAGGGCACGGCGTTTCTGCATGCGCGTGATCCGCAGGCGATCGACCTCAGGCCGCTGGCGACCAGCCACTATGCGGGTGAACCCTTCCCCCTCTCGTTCGATTATGTCGGCACACGCGACGTGACGTCGTTCCTGACGGTGCCGGACGCGCTGGACTTCATCGAGGGGCCGCTTGGTGGCGCGGCTGCGTACCAGGCGTACATGCATGGCCTGTCGCGCGCGGGCAAGGACGTGATGGCGCGGCTTGGCCTTCAGCCCCTCGCGCCCGACACGATGTTTGCCGCGATGCATGCGTTTTACCTGCCACAACGACGCGCCGTTGCGGCCGAGGACGTGCAGGCGCTGATCGACGGCTTCTGGGACAACCACCGCATCCAGGTCGCCGCGTCGGCGCTGAAGGGCCGGCTCGTGCTGCGGCTGTCGGCGCAGGCCTATGTCGGGATCGAGGACTACGTGCAGCTGGCCGATGTGCTCGAGCGCGAGGGGTGGCCGGGGCGGTGAGTGGGAGGGTGTGAGGGCCCCCATCCGTCACGCCGCTGGCGCGGCGCGACACCTTCCCCCGCGCAAGCGCGGGAGAAGGGCTACACAGTTGGTTGCAAGCACAAGCGTAATTGCCCTTCCGCCCGCGTGAGCGGGGGAAGGTGGCAGTCGCAGCGGGAGCGGCGACTGACGGATGGGGGGGCCTCACGCAGCCCGGCGTGCGGGGGTGGCGGCGGCGGCTTCGAGGTTCTGGAGGAACTGGGTCGTGCAGGCGCTCCATGAATATTGCAGGGCGAAGGTCCGGCAGTCCTCCGACCTCAACAGCAGGGCGCGCTCGATGGCGATGCGCAGGTCTTCGTGCATGACGCCGGCGGCCGTCCCGTTCACCAGGACGTCCTTTGGTCCCTGTACCGGGAAGGCGGCGACCGGTATGCCGGCGGCGAGGGCCTCGATCATCACGAGGCCGAAAGTATCGGTGCGCGAGGGGAAGACGAAGACGTCGCTGGCGGCGTAACAGGCGGCCAGTTCCTTCCCGAAGCGGTTACCGAGGAAATGCGCCCCGGGAAAACGAGCCCTGAGTTCGGCGCATTGCGGGCCGTCGCCGACCACGACCTTGCTGCCCGGCATATCCAGGGACAGCATGGCTTCGAGGTTCTTTTCGACGGCCACGCGGCCAACATAGAGACTGATCGGCCGTGGAAGATCGAGAAGGCCCTTCGGTCCGGGATGGAAGAGATCCGTGTCCACGCCGCGCGACCATTTGCAGAGATTGCCGAAGCCGCGTGCGCGCAACTCTTCCAGCAGGCTGTCGGTCGATACCATCGTGCGGGCGGCCGGCTGGTGGAACCAGCGGATCAGGGGATAGGTCCAGGCCGCAGGCAGCGCCGTGCGCGCCTCGACATATTCGGCGAAACGGGTGTGGAAACTGGTCGTGAACGGCAGACCCTGCTGCAGGCAGACCTGGCGTGTCGCAAGCCCGATCGGTCCTTCGGTTGCGATGTGGATCGCATCCGGCCGGAAGCGGGCGATCTCGTCCGTCATCCGCGCCTTTGCGAAGACCGCGAGGCGGACCTCGGGATATGTGGGCAGCGGGATGGTGGCAAATCCGTGCGGCGTGACCATGTGCACGTCATGTCCCCGGGATGCGAGCTCCCGGGCCGTGGCCTGAAGGGTGCGGACGACGCCGTTGACCTGGGGCTCCCAGGCATCGGTTGCGATCAGGATGCGCATGAGGCCTTCCTCCGCGTGATGTGTTACTCGGCTGCCTGCAGGACGCCCACCTGGGCCTGGTGCGTGGCACGGGATACCTCGCTGGCCCAATCGATGATCGAAAGGTTGCCAAACCGATCCTCGGCCAGCGCGGTGCATCCCTCGACCCAGTCGCCGTCGTTGCAGTAGAGAACGTCGCCGATGCGTCGGATCTCGGCCTTGTGGATGTGCCCGCAGACGATGCCGTCGATGCCCCGCCGTTCGGCTTCGCGTGCCACGGCGTCCTCGTAACGGCTGATGTATTCGACTGCGTTCTTGACCCTCGTCTTCAGCCATTGCGAGAGCGACCAGTAGGGCATGCCGATGCGGTGACGGACGAAGGCCACGGCTTCATTCATCAGCATGGCCAGTTCATAGGCCTGGTCGCCGGCCTTGGCGAGCCAGCGGGCATAGGTGACCACGCTGTCGAAGTGGTCCCCATGCATGACGAGCAACTGGCGTCCATCGGCGGTTTCATGCATGGCCTCGTATTTCACTTCGATGCCCGCCAGGCACAGGCCGGTGTAATCGCGCAGGAACTCGTCGTGATTTCCGGGGACGTAGATCACGCGGGTTCCGTTTGCCGCCTTGCGCAGGATCTCGTTGACGACCTCGCTGTGGCTCGACGGCCAGTACCAGCCACTGGCCAGCCGCCATCCATCGACGATGTCACCGACGAGGTAGAGAAGGTCGCTGTCGTTGTGCCTGAGGAAATCCAGCAGCAGTTCGGCCTTGCAGCCTCGCGTGCCCAGATGGATGTCCGAGATCCAGATCGTTCTGTGGCGGCGCTTGTGGCGCGCCGGGCTCTCGCTGCCACGGATCGAACCGTGGCCCGCGCCCGACCCGTGTACCGGCAGAATGCGCCTGAAGCGCGCGAGCCTGGCGAATGGATTGCCCCGTTCGCGCGGATTGCCAAATGCCAGCATGTGCCCTCTCACTTGCCCTGCACAGGCGCGTGCGGCTCTCAATCGAATCGCACCCTGCCCGTCCTGTTTCCTTGGTGACGCAGCGTGGTGACGTTGCCGTGTCGGTTGCGTGACTCTTTTTTGGAGGAATGGGGTTAACGGCTTTCGCGCCGCCGGCGGGCGCCCCGATGTGCCATCGCGACGCGCTGCGAGGTGGCTGGGCCAGGCGTATCATTCGTTAACGCAAGTGAGGAAACCCCGTGGAGATCAAACCCATCGACTTCGACGATCCGCGCGTGCAGGCGCTGCTTGAAATGCACGTGCAGGCCATGCGCGGGTCATCGCCACCGGAGACGGTTTTCGTGCTCGATCGTGCGGCCCTTGATGTCCCCGAGATCGAGTTCTTCGCGGCGTGGGACGGCGATGCGCTGCTGGGGTTCGGGGCGCTGAAGGCGCTGGATGCGGCGACGGGCGAGATCAAGTCGATGCGGACGGATCCCGCCCACCTGCGCAAGGGCGTGGGTGAGGCGATCCTGAAGCATCTTGTCGGGCTGGCGCGGTTGCGCGGCTATCGGCGGGTCAGCCTCGAGACGGGCACGTCGGCGGCGTTCGATGCGGCGCTGGCGCTTTATGTCCGTCACGGGTTCCGGCCCGGTGCGCCGTTTGCGGACTATGAGGAAAGTCCGCACAACCAGTTCCTCCACCTCGACTTGCCCGGGTAGGTGCGGCGGAATGCCCCTTGTGCCGTGCCGCGTGTTCTTCTATTGTTCTTTTTGGCGCACCCGCGCAATTTATCCACAGGCAGGAGGCAATCCCAAAAAGACTGACGAAAGTGTATCTTGTGTATCTCGAGACCGGGAGAACGCATCATGGCCTACCAGGAACGCGGTGGTGGTGGCGGGCGCAGGCCTGCACAACTGAATGTGCTGGGTGGTCCGCTCGAGCCCTGCAGCCTTGAACCTCTGACCGGTTTTTTCCGTGACGGGTGCTGCAACACGGCGCCGGAAGATCGTGGGTCGCACACCGTGTGTGCCGTGATGACGGACGATTTCCTCGCCTTCTCGAAGGCGCGTGGCAACGACCTGTCGTCGCCGGTGCCGCAGTTCGGGTTTCCGGGCCTGAAACCCGGGGACAGGTGGTGCCTGTGTGCGCCGCGCTGGCAGGAGGCCTTCGTGGCCGGCATGGCGCCGCGGGTGGTGTTGCGGGCAACACAGGCCGGGGCGCTTTCACACTGCGACCTTGCGGACCTCAAGCGGTTTGCCATCGACCTGAACTGAGCGCACGGCGCGGCTGCGTTAACGAGTTTCGTGGAAGCTTGCCGCGGGACAGCGCCCGCGGTTTGACCCCGGCGGCGAAAATGACTAGCGTTGCCCGCTTCCAGTGATTGCAGAGAGACGCGATTTCGCGGCGGCTGAAACATGAGCCAGAACAACGGTTTGATGAAGGGCAAGCGCGGCCTCATCATGGGGGTTGCCAATGATCGTTCCATCGCCTGGGGCATTGCCAAGGCGGTGCATGACCAGGGCGGGGAGCTTGCGTTTACCTACCAGGGCGATGCGCTGAAAAAGCGCGTGGTGCCGCTGGCCGACAGCGTGGGCTCGAAGCTGGTCATGCCGTGCGATGTCACCGACCATGCCTCGGTGGATGCCGTGTTCAACGAACTCAAGACGGCGTGGGGGTCGCTGGACTTCGTGGTTCACGCGATCGCCTATGCGAACAAGGACGAACTGAAGGGTCGCTACGTCGATACGAGCTTCGACAATTTCCAGATGTCGATGAACATCTCGTGCTACTCGTTCACGGCCATCGCGCAGCGCGCGGAGAAGATGATGCCGAAGGGCGGCTCGCTGCTGACGCTGAGCTATCTCGGTGCCGAGAGGGTCATGCCGCACTACAACGTCATGGGTGTCGCGAAGGCGGCGCTTGAGGCAAGCGTGCGCTACATGGCCGAGGACCTGGGCAAGCAGGCGATCCGGGTGAACGCCATCTCGGCGGGTCCCTTGAAGACGCTGGCGGCCTCGGGCATCGGTGACTTCCGCTTCATCCTGAAGTGGAACGAGCTCAACGCGCCGCTGCGGCGGAACGTGACGCTGGAGGAGGTCGGCAATTCCGGTCTCTACCTCTTGTCCGACCTGGGTCGCGCCGTGACCGGCGAAGTCCATCACGTCGACTGCGGCTACCACATGGTCGGCCTGGCGGCCGTGGACAAGGTCCATGATACGGCGCAGCTGCTGACGACGCTTGCACCTCACGAATGACGCGCGCCGCGGGCTTCTGGTGACAGCCCTGGCGCAGGAGGCCCCACATGTCGCACAACAGCTTCGGCCATCTCTTCCGGGTGACGACATGGGGCGAGAGCCACGGGCCGGCGCTTGGCTGCATCGTGGACGGCACGCCGCCCGGCATCGGCCTGACGGAGGCTGACATCCAGCCGTGGCTTGATCGACGGCGGCCGGGGACGTCGAAGTTCGTGACCCAACGCCAGGAAACCGATCAGGTGCGCATCCTGTCGGGCGTGTTCGCCGACGCGCGCACGGCAGGACAGGTGACCACCGGTACGCCCATCGCGCTGCATATCGACAATGTGGATGCGCGCTCGAAGGACTACGCCGAGATCCGCGACACGTTCCGGCCGGGGCATGCCGACTACAGCTATTTCATGAAGTACGGCGTGCGGGACTATCGGGGCGGCGGACGGCAATCGGCCCGCGAGACCGCAGCGCGCGTGGCAGCCGGTGCCATTGCGCGCAAGGTGCTGGACCACGTTGTGCCCGGTGGCGTGCGGATCCGCGGTGCGCTCGTGCAGATGGGGCCGCATGGGATCGACCGGTCGACGTGGAACTGGGATACGGTCGAGCAGAACCCCTTCTGGTGCCCGGATGCAGCGGCTGCGGCGGCGTGGGAGGGCTATCTCGATGGCGTGCGCAAGGCGGGCTCGTCCTGCGGGGCGGTGATCGAGGTCGTCGCGCAGGGCGTTCCCGCAGGTCTCGGCGCGCCGCTCTATGGCAAGCTTGATGCAGAGCTTGCGGGTGCGATGATGTCGATCAACGCGGTCAAGGGCGTGGAGATCGGCGAAGGCTTTGCAGCGGCGGCCCTCTCGGGCGAGGCGAATGCCGATGAGATGCGCGTCGCCGATGGTCGCCCGCAGTTCCTGTCGAACCATGCCGGCGGGATCCTGGGCGGCATCTCGACGGGCCAGGACATCGTCGTGCGCTTTGCCGTGAAGCCAACCTCGTCCATCCTGTCCCCGCGCCAGACCATCACGCGCGACGGGGTCGAGACCGATATCCAGACCAAGGGCCGCCACGACCCCTGCGTCGGCATCCGCGCCGTGCCGGTCGGCGAGGCCATGATGGCCTGCGTGCTGGCAGATCACCTGCTGCGGCACCGGGGGCAGTGTGGGTAAAACTGGCTCAAATGAACCATTGACAGATTATGCCCCTCATTGTATATATCTGTATATACACCGGGAGATCGCCATGGGGATCTATCGCAGCAAGACATTCAGGACGGGCAACAGCCAGGCCGTGCGGCTGCCCAAGGAGATTGCATTTGGCGATGACGTGGAGCTGGTCGTCGTCCGCTCCGGGGATGTGGTGACACTTTACCCGGCGACGTGCTCGGTTCAGGACATGGTCGCGCGCCTGAATGCCCTGCCTCGCCCGCCATCCATCGAAGAGCGGGACACCGAAGAGTTGCCCGAGCGTCGCGGTCTGTAGGCGTGGCCTTTCTCATCGACAGTGATGTTGCGATCCACCTTCGCGACGGGGATCCGGCGATCACAAGCGCCATCGCCGCGCTTGATGATGCGGTTGTGATGTCTATCGTCACGCGCGTGGAACTGGAGGGCGGCGTCTATCGGGACCCGGCTCACGCCGCCACGCGCCGGGCACGTCTCGATGTCCTGCTTTCAGCCATTCCAACCCTGCCCTTCGACAGCACCGCGGCCGAAGCTTACAGCCGGATCGTAGCCCATGCCGGTTACTCACGTCGCAAGCTGCTGGACCGCATGATTGCCGCGCAGGCGCTTGTGCACCAGGCCATTCTTCTGACACGCAACGTTGCCGACTTCGGCGACGTTCCTGAGCTGCGCGTGAGGTCGGTCTAACGGCGAAGGCTTCTCAGAGGCTAATTCCTGAACACCACCACCTTCGAGAGGAACGCCGGCGTCGAGGACTGGGGCTTGAGTCCGGCCATCGCGAAGGCGTGGGGGATGTCCCAGGTCAGGTAGCTGTCGTAGTAAGGCTCGTGGAAGGCTTGGGGGAAGAATTCGGTCAGGGCCTCGAAGCCGGGCGTGTCGCCGGGCTGGATCGAATCCACCAGCACGAAGAGGCCGCCGGGTTTGAGCACGCGGGCGATCTCGCGCGCGACGCGCTGGCGGATTTCGGGTGGCAATTCGTGGAACAGGTAGATGCAGGTGACGATGTCCTGGCTTTGGTTCAGGACGGGCATCGTCTCGGCATTGGCTTCCAGGAAGCGCACGTCCCGCCAGGCCTTGAGCTCCTTGCGGGCCCTGGCCAGATATTCCGGGGACATGTCGAGCGCCGTGCCGGCGAGGCGTGGCCAGTTGTCCTTCACGCTGGCGAGGAAGCGGCCCGTGCCCGTCGCCACGTCGAGCAGGCTGAGCTTGCGCTGGTCCTTTCCCTTCATGAACGCTGCAATGGGCGCGAGGGCCTGGCGGCGCATCGCGTCGGCGGTGCCGGCGAACAGGGTCTCCACCTGGAAGTCATAGCGGCGGGCTGATTCATCCGAGAGCCAGCCGCCGGTCTGGAAGTGGAAGTTCTGCATGTAGTAGTCGGGAAAGCCCTGGCGCGGCTCTTCGGCCTTGACCTCGTCGTGCACCTGGTCGCGCCGGCGGCGGGCCACTTCGGGCACGTCGCGCAGGAAGTCGAGCGAGTCGTAGAAGGCCGTGAAGGCATTGCGGTCGATTGCGGCGGGGGCGGCATAGAGACCGTCCTCGATGTTCTTCCAGTCGCGCTCGAACAGCTTCTGCATCTCGGCGAAGAACAGGCGGCGATCAGGGTAATCACTTTCAACCTTCACGCCACCCTCGGCGAAGGCCGTGCTGCGGCCGAGGCGGTTGGCGACCACGTGGTGACTGCCGAACCAGGCCACACGCGCGGCCTGGCTGAAGCGGTAGAGGTTGCGGGTGAACTCGTTCGCCATCTTCGTCCCTGTCGCGGGTCAGTCGCGTTCAAAGAATGCCGTCAGCTCGACATGGGCCGACCAGAGGAACTGGTCGATGGGCCGCACCACGCGGAGCCTGTAGCCACCATCGACCAGTATACGTGCGTCGCGCGCGAAAGTCGCGGGGTTGCAGGAGACGGCGGCAATGCGGGCGACCTTCGACTTTGCCAGCTGTTCGACCTGCGCACGGGCGCCGGCGCGCGGGGGGTCGATGACGACGGCATCGAAGGTATCGAGTTCGTGCTTGAGCAGCGGCCTGCGGAACAGATCGCGCCGTTCAGCGGTAGCGGGTTTGATGCCCTGCATGCCACGCAGGGCCTGGGCGAGGGCCGCGATGGCGCCCTCTTCGCTGTCGAAGGCTGCGACCCCATGAGCCTCGGCCAGCGGCAGCGTGAAGGCGCCGCAGCCGCTGAAGAGGTCGGCAACCTTGCGCGCCTTTCCGACATCGGCGGTGATATGGGCCTGCATGACGGTCTCTGCCTCGCACGTGGCCTGCAGGAAGCTCGCGGGTGGCAACGCGACCTGTCCCCTGCCCCATTTCATGAGCGGTGGCGAGGACTGATGCACGAGTTCCTCGTTGACGGTCAGGCGGGCAAATCTCAGGCGATCGGCGAAAATGGCGAAGCGCGCACGCTGTTCGCGGTCGAGCTTCGCGCCCGGGATGCCGAAGGCTGCGTCGATGCCTGTGTCGGTCAGCGTGAGGGCCAGCTCGGCCTGGCCGCGTTCGGGGAGCTCGGGCTCGAGCGCGACCTTCAGCTTGGGGACGAGCGCGAGGAGCTGGGGATGCAGGACGGGACACTCCTGCATGTCGTTGATGAAGTGGCCGCCACGTTCCTGGAAGCCGATCACCACGCGATCAGGGATGCGCCGGGCCGAGAGCGTGGCGCGACGGCGCGTGCCGGGCGCGATGGCGGTGGTGGGCGCCACCTCGATGTCCTCGAGGCCGCGCTGCGCGAGTGCAATGATGATCTGCTCGCGCTTCCAGTCGAGATAGACCGTGGGCGCCATGTGCTGCAACTGGCAGGCGCCGCAAGTGCCGAAGTGGCGGCAGGTGGGCTTGACGCGGTCGGGGCTTGGCTTGACCACCTCGACGGCATAGCTGCCATCCTCGCTGGTGCTGATCGCAACCTCTTCGCCGGCCAGCGTGTAGGGCACGAACATGCCGTCAGCTGTTTCACCGTCGCCCTTGTGGCCAACACGGAGGATCTGAACGACCTTCGCCGGGAGATCGGACATCCTGTCCGCTCTTAAAACAGCGGGCTGGAAGCGCGGGCTCCCAGGATGGCTTTGCCGCCCAGCGCCGTCAGCGCCGTGGCGACGATGTGGTCGGCGTTGAGGCCGGCCATATCGTACTGCTTCGGTTGGGTGTCATGGTCGATGAAGGTATCGGGCAAGGTCATCGCGCGGAAGCGGCAGCCGCGGTCGAATAGGCCAGCATTGGCCATGAACTGCATGACGTGCGCGGCGAACCCGCCGATGGCCCCGTCCTCGATCGTGATGAGGACTTCGTGGTTGGCGGCGAGGCGGTGGATGAGATCCTCGTCGAGGGGCTTGCAGAAGCGGGCATCGGCGACGGTCGTGGGCAGGCCACGCGCTGCGAGATCGTCGGCCGCCTTGAGTGCCTCTGCCAGCCGCGTGCCGAAGCTGAGGATTGCAATCTTGGAGCCTTCACGCACGATGCGGCCCTTGCCGATCTCGAGGGGCGTGCCCTTTGCCGGAAGCTCGATGCCGACGCCTTCACCGCGCGGATAGCGCACGGAGGACGGCCGATCGTCGATCAAGACCTGCGTTGCCACCATGTTGCGCAGCTCGAGCTCGTCGGACGGCGCCATCACGACGAAGCCCGGCAGGCTTGCGAGATAGGTCGTGTCGAAGGAACCCGCATGGGTCGCCCCGTCGGCGCCAACGAGGCCAGCGCGGTCCATCGCGAAGCGCACCGGCAATCCCTGGATCGCAACGTCATGGACAACCTGATCATAGCCGCGCTGCAGGAACGTCGAGTAGATCACTGCAAACGGCTTCATGCCTTCGGTTGCAAGGCCGGCCGCGAAGGTGACGGCGTGCTGCTCGGCGATGCCGACATCGAAGCAGCGCTTCGGAAAACGCTTCTCGAAGAGGTCGAGGCCCGTGCCGGAGGGCATGGCGGCCGTGATGGCGACGATGCGCTCGTCTGCCTCTGCCTCGACGATGAGGCTCTCGGCGAAGACCTTGGTGTAGGATGGGGCGTTGGATGCGCTTTTCTTCTGGGCGCCCGTAATGACGTCGAACTTGACCACGCCATGGTACTTGTCGGCCGAGTTCTCGGCAGGCGCATAGCCCTTACCCTTGCGGGTGACAACGTGGACCAGGATCGGGCGGTCGATGTCGGCGTCGCGGACGTTCTGCAAGACGGGCAGAAGATGGTCCATGTTGTGGCCGTCGATCGGACCGACATAATAGAGGCCGAGTTCCTCGAACATGGTGCCGCCCATGGCCATGCCGTGGGTGTAGCGCTCGGCCTTGCGGGCCGTGTCCTCGACGAAGTGCGGCATCTTCTGCGCCAGCTGCTTGGCGAAGTTGCGCAGCGTCTGGTAGGTCGAGGACGAGACGACGCGCGAGAGATAGGCGCTCATGCCCCCGACGGGCGGGGCGATCGACATGTCGTTGTCGTTGAGCACGATGATGAGGCGCGTGCGAGAGGCGCCGGCATTGTTCATGGCTTCGTAGGCCATGCCGGCCGACATGGCGCCGTCGCCGATGACACACACCACGTTGCGCTTCTCGCGTTTCAGGTCGCGCGCCACGGCCATGCCGAGGCCTGCGGAGATCGAGGTCGAGGAATGAGCCGCGCCGAAGGGGTCGTAATTGCTCTCGCTGCGCTTGGTGAAACCCGACAGCCCGCCACCCTGGCGCAGCGTGCGGATGCGATCGCGCCGGCCCGTAAGGATCTTGTGGGGGTAGGCCTGGTGGCCCACGTCCCAGATCAGGCGATCATGCGGGGTGTGGAAGACATGATGGAGGGCTACCGTCAGCTCCACCACGCCGAGTCCCGCACCAAGGTGTCCCCCGGTCATGGACACGGCGTCGATTGTCTCGAGCCGCAGTTCGTCGGCCAGCTGGCGCAGCTCGTCGCGCGACAGGTCGCGCGTGTCAGCGGGTGTCTTGACCTTGTCGAGAAGCGGGGTGTTCGGCGCCATGGGACCCAAAGGATATGAGCATGCGAGGCAATAGTGTATAGAGCAGCGACGGGTGGAAGCCTACCCTTGCGGCAATTACGCGCGCCGATTAACGACAAAGTCGACAAGGCCACGCAGAAGGTCGGCCTTTTCGTCAAATACGTCGAGATGGGCTGCCCCCTGGCTGGCCAGGATCTCGGCCTGCGCCCGTGCCCGCTCGGCACCCAGGACTGTGACGAACGTCGCTTTTCCGGCTTTCTCGTCCTTCCGGACAGCCTTGCCGATCACGGCGGCATCGCCCTCGTGGTCGAGAAGGTCGTCAACGATCTGGTAGGCCAGACCGAGGTCGTGGGCAAAGTTTGTCAGAGCATGCCTCATCTGCAGCGGGGCGCGCCCCATGATCGCGCCAGCCTCGCAGGCGAAGGAGATCAGGGCGCCGGTCTTGAGGCGCTGCATGCGCGTGATCTGACCTATGTCGTCAAGCAGCGCCTTGCCGCCGATGTCGATCATCTGCCCACCGACCATACCGGCAAAGCCCGCGGCCTGTGACAGGCGCAGGACGAGATCGGCACGCACGTGAGGGTCAGGATGCGTCTCGTGCCCGGCGAGGAGCGTGAAGGCATGGGTCAGAAGCGCGTCGCCGGCCAGGATCGCGGTCGCCTCGTCGAACTTGCGGTGGACGGTCGGCTTGCCGCGGCGCATGTCGTCGTTGTCCATCGCCGGAAGGTCATCGTGGACAAGCGAATAGGCATGGACGCATTCGACCGCCGCGGCGACGCGCGAGAGGGCCCTGCGATCGACGCCGAACTGGCGCCCCGACTGAAGGACCAGGAACGCTCGGATGCGCTTGCCGCCGCCGATGGTGGCGTAGCGCATGGCCTCGATCACGCGCGCCTGGGGGCCCACGGCCTCGGGCAGATATTCCTGGAGGGCCTCCTCCATGAAGGCGGCCGTCTCGTTCAGGGAAGTCTCAACCGGCGGGAGGGTCATGGATTGGTCCCCTGCAACTCAGGACTTCGGATCGAGTGGCGCGATTGATGCGGCGCCACTGGTTCCGATCACGATCTTCTCGATGCGGGCCTCGGCGTCACGCAGCTTGGCTTCGCAATGGGCCTTGAGTGCGGTTCCCTTTTCGTAAAAGGCAATCGACTCCTCGAGCGGCACCTGGCCTTTCTCGAGCTGCTGGACAATGCCCTCGAGTTGCTGGAGCGCCTGCTCGAAGGACAGCTTCGAAATGTCGTCGCCCTTGCGGTCTTCCCTGGCCATGCGCGCTCCCCTGAGGCTTGCGGGTTCAAGGGGCGCTGTATAGCGGATTACCGGCAGCGCGGTCCATGTTTCCATGCGTAGCCGCAAGGGAACCCGGTGCGGAAACCGAGAGGGTACCAGCCAGCCTGCCAACCGGCGCGCGTCAGCTGTTGCCCCGAGCCGCCCGGATGAGACAGGATGGCCCCCTGCCGGAGGTTCCCTGACCGATGCCGCCTGTCGTCCTTGTCGTGCTGATTCTCAACAGTATCGTCTTTGGTGCCTGGCTGGTGCTGGGCCAGACGCCGTTCATGACGGACAACTTCCTCGTGAGCTGGGACGCGCTTGAAGCCGGGCGCACGTGGACACTCCTGGGTTCGGCGTTCTCGCACATCTATTTCCTGCACTTCTTCCTGAACATGTACGTGCTGGTGAGCTTCGGTTCTGTGGTCGAGCAGATCATCGGGTCGGCGCGTTTCGTCATGTTCTACCTCGTGGCCGCTGTCGTATCGTCGTTCGGGCATGCGGCCGTGTCGGCCTTCCTGCTGGGCAAGCCCGAGTTGCCGGCACTCGGTGCGTCGGGTGCGATCTCGGGTGTCGTGATCCTGTTCTCGCTCATGATCCCGCGAGCGCGTCTTTACCTGCTCGGGATCATTCCCATGCCGGCGATCGTCGGTGCACTTGTCTTCGTGGGCCTGGACATCGTCGGCCTTACCGCGCAGGCCGGTGGTGGCGGTCTTCCGATCGGGCACGGCGCGCACCTGTCCGGAGCGCTGGTCGGTGCGCTGACCTACCTGCTGCTCATGCGGCAACTGCGGGAGGCTCAGCGCAACGCGCTTGATTTCTCGGATGTCGAGAGCTGGGTGGCGCTGCTGCGACGTGCCGGATTTCATCGCAGGCTCTGACGCCTGCCCTCCCCCTGCCCGGTCCACAAGCCCGGTTGCTGCACGCGCGCGGGCAGCCTAGTGTGCCAGCATGAGCGAACATTCCTTTACCTTTGATGCCACTGACGGAACCCGGATCAGCGCCTGGCGCTGGGATGCCAAAGGACCCGCCAGGGCCGTGCTGCAGATTTCCCACGGCATGGGCGAGCACGCGCTGCGCTATGCGGCGCCACTTGCGCCCCTGCAGGCGGCCGGGGTCACGATCTACGCCAATGACCATCGCGGTCACGGCCGCACGGCGACGACGCTTGGCGATTTTGGTCCGGGCGGATTTGCGGGCGTGGTCGATGACATGGCCGTGCTGAGCCGCATCGCCCGTCGCGAGAACCCGGGTGCGAAGCTGGTCCTGCTGGGTCATTCGATGGGCTCGTTCGCGCTGCAGATCTATCTGCTGCAGCACAGCGGCCTGATCGACGCGGCTGTGCTGTCGGGATCGGCGGCGCTCGACATGCTGCCGCCACCGGACCCGTCCGGCAACGCGCTCGAGACTTTCAACAAGCCGTTCGAGCCTGCGCGCACGCCCTTTGACTGGCTGAGCCGTGACACGGCGCAAGTCGACGCCTATATCGCCGATCCCCTCTGCGGCTTCTCGATGAACGAGGCGTCGATGATGAGCCTGTTCGTCGCCGCGCAGCCCCTGTTTGCGCCCGATGCACTGAAAGCCATCCGGCCTGACCTGCCGATCTATCTGTTCGCAGGCGACCGTGATCCGCTCAATGCGGGCCTCACCGCGCTGACGCCGCTCGTGCAGCGCTATCGCGAGGCTGGCGTGCGGGATATCATCCACGACTTCTATCCGGGCGGTCGGCACGAGATGCTCAACGAAACCAACCGGAACGAGGTCGTAGAGAGCCTCGGGCGCTTCATCGGGCGATTTGGCTAGGCTGCCATCAGCGCCTTGACGTGTGCGGCGGCTGACGTGGCGAGTGCATTCAGGTCGTAGCCGCCTTCAAGCGTCGAGACGAGGCGGCCGGCGCAGCGAGACGCGGCAATGCTGCAGAGCCGTTCGGTCACCCAGGCATAATCCTGTTCGGTCAAGTTCATGTTGGCGAGCGGGTCGCGGCGATGGGCATCGAAGCCTGCCGAGATGAGGATGAAGTCCGGGCGGAAGGCATCGAGTGCGGGCAGGACGGTGTTGTCCCAGGCCTGTCGGAATTCGTGGCTGCCAGCGCCGGGGTCGAGGGCCGCATTGACGATGTTGTTCGCCCGCCCCCGTTCACTGGGCCTGCCCGTGCCGGGATAGAGCGGCATCTGGTGGCTCGAGGCGAAGAAGAGGTTTTCGTCCTCCTCGAACATGGCCTGTGTGCCGTTTCCGTGGTGGACGTCGAAATCGACAACGGCAATGCGGGCGAGCCCGTGCTTCTCGCGCGCATGCAATGCGCCCACGGCGACATTGTTGAAAAGGCAGAAACCCATGGCGCGGGTGGGTTCGGCATGATGCCCCGGAGGTCGGACGGCGCAGAATGCGTTGCGGGCTGCGCCTGACATGACACGGTCAACCGCTGTCACGACGGCGCCTGCCGCGCGCATTGCCGCCTCCCCGGAACCGGGCGAGACATGCGTGTCGGGATCGAGCGAGGCGAATCCTGTTTCGGGGACGGCCTTGAGGACGGCGTCGATGAAATAGGACGGGTGGACACGCGCGATCTCCTCGCGGGCGGCCCGCGGCGCTTCCTCGCGCAGGAGATACTGGAACGCCTCGTCCTCAAGCGCGCGGAGCACGGCGCGCAGGCGGTCACTGCTCTCGGGGTGGCCGGATGGCGTTTCATGGTACAAGCAGGCGGAGTGAGTCAGCAGCACGGTTGTCATGGCGGGGCCTCCCAGTTCCGTGCACCAGTGTCCGACATCGGGTTCCAACCTGCAAGCGACGAGGCGAGGCCAGCGATGGCAGACGTTCCAGAGGACCAATTCGAGCATGATGGGCTGATCAGCGGCCTTCTTCTCGACGGCAAGGGTGGCGCGCGCGAGGTGGAGTGGCCAGAGATCAAGCACTGGACGCCCGAGGCGGGTGTGCTGTGGGTCCACCTGAACCGGCGTGCCGACGAGGCCGATCATTATGTCCGCCATGATGCCGGGCTTGACCCGATCGTGGTGGATGCGCTGCTCGCACCGGATACGCGTCCGCGCATGACAACGCATGGTCAGGGCATGATCGTTGTCATGCGCGGGATCAACCTCAACCCGGGCGCAGACCCCGAAGACATGATCTCGGTACGGATCTGGGTCGAGAAGCGCCGGATCGTCTCCACGCGTTCGCGCCGCTCGCTGGCGGCCCGCGATGTGCAGGAGGCCCTGCATCGCGGCGAAGGCCCGCGCGACGAGACCGACTGCCTGCTGGCGATCGCGCGCGCCCTGCAGTTGCGCGTTACGCATGTTGTCGATGAGTTGTCGGATCAGGTTGATGCGCTTGAGGAACAGGTCGTGGCCGGCGAGATCTCAAGAGTGCGCGATGCGCTGGCGCAGACGCGCCGATGCGCCATCTCGCTTCGCCGGCACCTGGCGCCACAGCGCGAGATGTTTACGCGCCTGCAGGGCGAGCGGCACGAGATCCTCGACGGGATCGATTCTGCGCGGTTCCGCGAACTGGCTGACGAGACCATGCGCTTCGTGGAAGAACTCGACAGTATCCGGGAGCGGGCCAGCGTGGTGCAGGATGAGGTCATGAACCGCCTGACCGAGCGGCAGAACCGCAACTCGTATGTGCTGGCGCTTGTTGCCGCGCTGATGCTGCCACTCAGCTTCATCACGTCACTGTTCGGGGTCAGCCTTGCAAACATCCCGTTTGCCACCCATCCGGACGGTTTCTGGGTGCTGCTATGGGTGCTGGCAACCCTTGTCGTGATCGAGGTCGCGATCCTGCGATGGACGCGCTGGCTCTGAGCTTGTTTTCCCCTTCTCCGGCATGGTGAAGGGACGATAAACCAGGACGTTCGCACCAACCGAGCGAATTGCCTAAACTTTGAATCAAATTCTTCGGCGACGCGACACCCTGCCTTATCGGCTGCGCGGCCAGACTGATGTGTCCCCATTCAGGAGCGCATCATGTCCCTTTCGACCCGCCTGTCACTGCTGATGCTTGGCAGCTGCCTGCTGCCGCTCGGTGCGGTTGCTGCACCGGTTCTGCGTGGCAGCCTGGACGAGGGCCCCGTGGGTGTGCAGGCCAGCGAAGAGGTGCAAGAGCATGACGGCATGCTTGCGGTGGGTAACGAGGGTGACACCGCGATCAATCCGCTCGTCTTCGCAGCACGCAATCGCGCCCGGCCCGGTGTGACGGTGCCGCCGCCAACGACGTCCGCCCCCAACAGTGCGCCTGCCGCCAACAAGACGGGCGCCGGCGTTCTGGTCGGCGTGGTGGATACCGGCATCGCGCTGACGCACAGTGAATTTACGGGGCGCATCGCGACAGGGGGCGCGTGCTTCGGAACGACGACGGCCTGCGCAGGCGCGGCCGCGACGGGCGCCGACAACCAGGGTCATGGAACGCATGTCGCCGGCATCATCGGTGCGGCGGCGAACGGGCGCGGCACGACCGGCGTTGCACCGGGCAGCCTGCTGCTGCCCGTGAAGGTCCTTGACGCCAATGGCAGCGGCACGTCGACCTCGGTGGCCCAGGGCATCACCTACGCGGCGCAACGCGGGGCGCGCGTCATCAACATGAGCCTTGGCGGGCAGTCGCCGTCACCCAACATGATTGCGCCGTTGCAGGCCGCCGGGGCATCGGCGGTGCTTGTGGCGGCCGCGGGCAATTCAGGCAACAGCCTCACACCCGGCTTCCCGGCCGCGTATGCGACGCAGTCCGGCATTGCGGGAAGCATGATCATCGTGGGCTCGGTGAACGCGTCGAACAAAATCTCGACCTTCTCCCAGACGCCCGGCAATGGAGGCTGTGTAACGTCTGCCGGCGTGACCCGCTGCCTGAGGGATTTCTTCCTTGTGGCGCCTGGCGAGAAAATCAGCTCGACCTATCTGAACAACACCTATGCGCAGATGTCCGGCACGTCCATGGCCGCGCCCTACGTGTCCGGGGTGGCTGCGCTGGTGATCGGTGCAGCACCCTACCTTACAAACCGGCAGGTCGTGGACATTCTGCTGCGCACGGCAACCGACCTTGGAGCGCGTGGCACCGATGCCGTCTATGGCCGGGGCCTTGTGAACGTCAGGGCGGCGCTGGCCCCGGTCGGGGCCCAGGCGATCGCGACGGCCGGCCTGTCCACGACGTCCTACACGGGTTCGGGCGAAGTATCCGGCTCCGCAATCTCGGGTCCACTGGGCGCAGGCCTCAGGAACGCAAGCGTGCTTCGGTCGGTCACGTTCTTCGATGAGTACGGGCGCGACTACAAGACGGATCTCACCAAGGCCATCGCGCCGTCGGTGATGAGCGTCGAGCATCTCGTGACGACGCCATCGTGGTCATCACAATTCGTGTCGTTCGAGGGCGATGGCTATGCCGCGCGCGGTTTTGTTTCGGACTCTTCCGAGAACGGCGTCATGTCGCTCGGCTTCACGACGACGACCGACGAGACACTGTCGGATGTCGTGATCACGGCGCGCCTGTCGGAGGTGGCCAGCGTCCGGTTCGGCCACAATGCCGCGATGGAGGGGCTCGTGAACCGGCTCGACCTGGCGGCGGATGCGCGCTTCGACGGACTGTTCCTGTCGGCATCGGCGCTCAACTCTCCCTTCATTGCCCTCACGGGTGGTGGCGACACAGGTGCTGCCTCGCTACGTCTTGGGCGCGATGCGGTGCTGACGGTCGGCTATTCGCAGCTTGAGCCGGAGAGCGCTGATGCCCTTCCCACATCCGTTATGGCCAGCGATGCGCAGCTTGCGATGATCCGTGACGATACAGACCAGACACGTTCGGCTCGAAGCATGCTTGCAGCCGTGAGCTGGCAGCTTGCACCGTGGGCCATGATCGGCGTCAATATGGGACAGACTGACGAAGAGGACAGCATGCTGGGCTCGAGCGAGAGCGGCGCGCTGGCGCTGACCTCGGAAGCGACGACGCGTTCAGTGGGTGTGTCGACGCGGATCGACCTGGGTGGCGGCTATGGGTTGTCGGCGTCGTGGAGCATGGGAGAGACCGATGCCTCGCCCCTTGCCGGCAGCATCGTGCAGTCCTACTCGGCGATCGAGTCGCAGTCCTATGGCGTGGCGATCGCGCGGCGCGGCATTTTCTCGGACCGGGACAGCCTGGGACTTGCCGTTTCGCGGCCGCTCCACATCACCTCGGGCAGTGCGTCGATCCTCGCCTCAAGCGGGGTGAGGGATGATCGCGGCATCGTGTATGCGCAGGAGATCGTGTCGCTGGCGAGCACGACCCCCGAGACGGACTATGAGCTTGGCTATACGACGCTGCTGTCAGCGGACACGATGCTTCAGGCGAGCCTGATCTACCAGCAGAATGCCGGTGGCGAAGCTGGTGCGAATGCGCTTGCCGGCGTCGTGACCTACACAAAGCGCTGGTAACCGCGCGTCAGGCGGCGCGGTACCAGTCGATGCCGCTGTCATCGCGCTGGCGCGTGATGCGCTGGCGGGCAAGCAGGCAGTTCAGGTGGGCGAGGCTCTCGCCCGTGGCCATGCCGTAATTGCCAGCCGTGATCTTGGTCCTGAAGAGCGCCGGGAAAACCTGAACGGCCTTGCGCGGCTCGGCGCAGAGCTCGACGATCTTGCGCATTCCGTCCTCGTGATCGTCGATCAGGCGCGTCATGCGGTGCTTCACGCCAAGGAAAGGCTCGTTGTGTGCGGGCAGGATCAGCGTGTCGTCAGGGATCGTGTTGCGCAGGTGGCGGCAGGAGTCGAGCCACTCCTCGAGCGGATTGGCCTCGGGCTCGGTCGGAAAGACGCTCACGTTCGACGAGATTCGCGGCAGGATCTGGTCGCCCGAGATCATGAGCTTCATCTCGGGGCACCAGAGACAGGCGTGCTCGGGTGCGTGTCCGCGGCCCACCACAACACGCCAGTTGCGGCCGCCGATGACATGTTTCTGCCCTTCCACGAGCCGGATGTAGGACTGCGGCAGCTTGTAGACGCCCGAGCCGAAACCGCCGAAGCGCTTGCGATAGACGTCGAGGGAGGCCTCGGACCAGCCAGCGGCGCGATAAAAGGCAACGCCCTCCTCCGGTGCCGGCTGTCCGGTGTCCATCACCAGCGTGCGGCAGAGGAGATAGTCGGTTCTGGACATCAGCAGTGGCGCGCCGAAGCGCTTGCTGATCCAGCCGGCAAGGCCCACATGGTCTGGATGGAGATGGGTGACGAAGATGCGCGTCACCTTGCGGCCGCCCAGAGACTGCCAGACCTGCTCCCAGAGTTCCTGGACTGCGGGCGCGTTGATGCCTGTGTCGACAAGCGCGAGCCCGTCGCCATCCTCCAAGGCCCAGACATTGATGTGGTTGAGCTGGAAAGGCAGCGGCAGGCGGATCCAGTACACGCCCGGCGCAACCTCGATCGTGCAGCCCGGCTCGGGCTTTGCTTGAAACGGATATCTCAGCCCATCGCGCTCGAGCGGGGTGGACGCCTCTGTGCCGTCGAGGGTCATTGTCATGGCAAGCCTTGATCCAATTGCGCGTTGCCCCAAGTTAGGCTTCGGGCCAGCGGGGCGCAAACCAAATGCTAAACGCCCTGCTTTCCCCTGCGTTGCGGGCTGGCGCCGGGGGGATTGTCGCCCGACTTGTAGCCGGGCTTGAGCCAGCGCAACGCGGGCGGGCCGCTCGCGGCCTTGTCCCAGACGAACCATGCATAGGCGGTGGTGCCGCTGCCCGCGCGCGGGGCGTCCTTCATGTAGAAGGTGATGCGCTCGCTGAATACCCAGACGCGCGATGGCGGGGTGTTCAGGAAAATGGTGTTTGCCCTGTTTGCCCCTTCGAGGAAGGCCAGCCGCAGCAGGAGTGCAAGCTTGCGGCGCGCAAGCTTCAGGCCCTGTGCCACGAAGGCCTCGGCCATGTTGTAGGGCGGGTTCGTGATGATGTTGTCGACGGATCCCCTGGCGCGCAGGAAGTCAACGCCGGATGTTCCGAAGCCGCGCGCATGAAGATCGGTCGCGCGCACATCGTAGCCTGCGCTGGCCAGGACACGTGCCATCTCGCCATCGCCGCAGGCGCACTCCCAGATGCGGCCCTCGAAGGCCTCGTTGTCGACGAGGGCGCGTGTGGCCCAGGCTGGTGTCGGGAAGAAGTCGGGTCCGGCAAGATCGGCCTTGCGGCGGGCGGGGGGCTTGAAGGCACCGTTGAGATTGTAGGTCCTGTCCGGCCGGCTCATTCGAGCCCTGGCCTGGTGTAGGGACAGCCCTTCTTGCCGCAATCCTTCTTCTGCGAGGGCGCGGAATAGGTTCCGCAGATCTCGCAACGCGTCATGTCCTCTGACGGCAGGCTTGATTGCGGGCGCTTGCGCGCGCGGCGCAGCTCCTCCTGGAATTCCTCCTGCAGGCGGATGATGCGTCCCTTGATCGCAAGATAGGCCACCGTGCCGATGGCGAGGAGTGCAAGAATCCAGAGCATATCACCTTATAGCCCATACCGGGCCCAGAGCGCACGCTCCTCGAGCGTCTCGAGCAGGCCGTCCGCCCATTGCAGCGGCAAGGCCGGCGCGGAAATGCCACTGCGCTCGGGGTTGAGCCACGACTTCCGGGGCTGGATCAGCCGGAACTCGACCTTTTCACCGAACTTGTGCTCGCAGACCGAGCGCAGGTCACCCGTGCCGTCGATCAGGCCGAGGCTTGCAGCGGTGGTGCCCGTCCAGAACATTCCCGAAAACATCTCGGCCTCGTCGCCCTTGAGCCTGCCTTCACGGCGCTTGCGCACGAGGGCCTTGAAGCTCTCGTGCACTTCGCGCTGCAGCGCCTCGAGATGTGCGGCGTCGCGCGGGTCCTCGGGCCGGAAGGGATCGAGCATCGCCTTGCGTTCGCCTGCCGTGTGTACCCGCCTCTCGATGCCGAGTTTCTCGATCATCTGGTGGAAGCCAAAGCCCTCGGAGACGACACCGATCGACCCGACGATCGAGTTCTCGTGCGCGTAGATCTCGTCGCCGGCGAGCGCCAGCATGTAGCCGCCGGATGCCGCAACGTCCTCGGCGAAGGTGAGGACCGGAACATCCGCGTCGCCTGCAAGCCTGCGGATGCGGTCATGGATCAGGGCCGCCTGCACCGGCGATCCGCCGGGCGAGTTGATGATGATGGCCACCGCGGCTGCGCTGTCATCATCGAACAGCTTCTCGAGCTGCTCGGCGACCGCTGCGAGGCTGATCCCGCGATTGAGGCCTGTCCGGATGCCGATCGCACCGCTCAGCCGCAGGACGGAAACCCTCGGCGGCGCAGAGCCGGAGACGAGGTGCCACAACTTCCTTGGGATTTGCCTGACCATGCGCTTTATGTAGACAGCGGGCCTGCGTGCCGCAAGATTTGTTCGGCCTCCGGGGTTGGCTTTCCACCCGGGCCGTGCAGAAGCAGGCCCGGTGCCATCACGAGCGGTGCGGCGGCATTCGTCCGAACGGTCAACACCAGCCTCTTTGCGGGGACACCCGCGCGCGGCCAGAGCGGCGTGATGGTGACACCATGGCCGCGCGGGGACAGGGCCTCCAGTGCGACCGGTAGCTGCACGGGCGGCAGGATGGCCGATACCGTTCCCCCGGGGCGCGCGATGGCGCGCGCGAGGCGAAGCCAGTGACGCAAGCCTTCCACGTCTATTGCCTTGGCGCCCGCCTTGCGCCGCTCCGGCGCGCTGGTGCCGCTGGTCTCGTCGTGGAACGGGGGATTGGTCAGGACATGGTGGAAGTGCTGGCGCGGCAGGTTGCGTGCACGCCCTGCGAGATCGGCCTCGCGCACGGCGAAGGTTCCGGCCTTGCCGTTGCGCGCCGCATTCCGGCTTGCGAGTTCAAGGATCGGGACGTCGATATCCACTGCCGTGACATGTACGCCCTCGACCCGGGCGGCAAGACACAGGCCTGCCGTTCCGACACCACTGCCGAGGTCGCAGACGAGCTGGCGAGGCCTTGCGGGCACGGCGGCTGCAAGCATCACGGCGTCCAGCCCTGCGCGAAAGCCCCTCCTGGGCTGGAGGAGCTGGAGGCGTCCGCCGAGGAACGCGTCGTCTGTGAGGTCGGCTGCGTCCAATGGACGCTGATCAGGGGGTAAGGGCATGCCCCAACCCTGCATCCCTCAGGAGTTGTCGCGCGCGCCCAAGGTCGGCGTCGTCAACCATCAGGCGCCGCGGTATGGCCCCTATGTTGCCCTCCATCATGTTCATGTGCTCGTCAAGGCCCACGTAGCGGATGTGCTCGGATTGCAGCAATGCGCGGACATATGACAACATGACCATATCATTGCTGCGCAGAAGCTCGACCATGGCGGCGGCGTGACCTCGCTCACTCTTGACCCGGGACACGCCGGGATTCAATGTCCACCCCAGACAAAGGGACGTCCGGCGCATCCTAGTGCGCGGCAACAGCAGGTCAAACATCTTGCGTGCCATCCAGCGATTGAACAAAGGGGCCGGCGAGCCCAAGGGGGCGGTTGATCGCCTCTTCCGGCTTGTCGATGCCGACCTTCAGCACGTGAATGCCCTGATCCTCGAGCGGATGCGGTCGGACGTGCCGCTCATCCCGGAGCTCGCGGGCCACATCATCAATTCGGGCGGCAAGCGGCTTCGGCCCGTGCTGACACTGGCTGCAGCGCAGATCTGCGGCTATCAGGGGCTGGGCCACATTCGACTGGCCACCGCCGTGGAATTCATCCACACGGCCACGCTGCTGCACGATGACGTCGTCGATGAAAGCGACTTGCGGCGTGGCAAGGCTGCGGCGCACGTGATCTGGGGCAACGCACCGAGCGTGCTGGTTGGCGACTTCCTGTTCTCGCGCTCGTTCCAGCTGATGGTCGAGACGGGAAGCCTGCGCGTGCTCAATATCCTTTCGAATGCCTCTGCCGTGATCGCGGAAGGCGAAGTGATGCAGCTCAGCGCCAAGGGAAACATCGGTACGGTCGAGGACACCTATCTCAAGATCATCGCCGCAAAGACCGCGGCGCTGTTTGCGGCTGCGGCCGAGGCCGGCGCCGTGATCGCGCAGGCAGATGAGCTGCGCGAGATGGCGATGAAGTCCTTCGGCAACAACCTTGGCATCGCGTTCCAGCTTGTCGATGACGCGCTGGACTATTCCGGCCGCGAGGCGATGATGGGCAAGGCTGTCGGCGACGATTTCCGCGAGGGCAAGCTGACGCTGCCCGTGATCCTCGCGCTGGCGAAGGCGAATGCCGAGGAAGCCGAGTTCTGGCGGCGGACGATGGTGCAGCACACGCAGACGGATGCCGACCTCACGCACGCCATCCATCTGATCGAGAAGCACCAGGCCCTGGGCGACACGTTGGCGCGCGCGCGCGGCTTTGCCGACCAGGCCTGTGCCGCGCTGAATGTCTTTCCTGAAAGCCCGATGCGCCGGGCGTTGAACGAACTGGCCGAATTCTGCGTCAGTCGCGCCTACTAGCGCGCCAGGGGTTCTGCGGCTTCGATCCACCAGCCAGCATGCCGGTCGCGCAGCGCGCTGGCGGTGCGGCGCGCGGTTTCAATGTCCGGATAGATACCGAAGCAGGTGGCGCCGCTGCCTGACATGCGCGCGAGGAGGCAGTCCTGCGACTGCACCAGCGCCCTCTCGACCTCCATGATGACTGGCGCAATGCGCTTGGCCGGTCCGGAGAGGTCGTTGGATGTGCGGTCGAGGAAGGCGACAAGCTCACGCAGGGACGCAACGCGCGCCGGCCAGGCCAGCGGCTGGTCCCCGGTGCGTACGCGCAGTCCAGCGAACACGCCGGCTGTTGCAACTGCCACGCCAGGATTTACGAGCACCAGGGCGAAGCCTGGCAGGTCGGGTGCCGGCGCAAGGCTTTCGCCGTCGCCCGACATGATGGTCGGCAGGGCCCGCAGGCAGACAGGCACGTCTGCACCGAGGCTGCGCCCGATGCGGAACAATTCCTCCTGCGGCAGGGGCAATGCCCACATCCGGGCCAGAAGGAGAAGCGTCGCGGCGGCGTCGCTCGAGCCACCACCGATGCCCGAGGCGACAGGCAGGTTCTTGCCGAGCGAGAGCTCCACCTCGCCCGGGGCGTGGCCGTTTGCAATGGCCCACCGGCGCAGGGCGTCAGCCGCCTTCAGCACGAGGTTGCTCCCGTCAGCGGCAAGGCCCGCGGCATGCGGACCGGAAAGCGCCAGGCTGGTGCGGGGTGCTGGCCTTGCCTCGATCATGTCACCGCAGTCTGCAAAGACCACCAGGCTCTGCAGGTCGTGGTAACCGTCGGCACGACGCTCGCCGACATGAAGGAACAGATTGATCTTTGCAGGTGCAAGCCGCTGCACGCCGGTGCCCTCGGTCCTTTCAGGGTTTCGGTGCGGTGGTGGGCGGTTCGTCAACGAGGCCTACCTCAAGCTTGCGGCGGATGCGCGGCTCCTCACCTTCTTCCGGACCGAGATCAAGCGCGTGCTGCCACTGGAACCTTGCCTCTTCCCGGCGCCCCATCTTCCAGTAGGCGTCGCCGAGATGGTCGTTGATCGTGGCCTCGCCGGGCTCGAGGTAGACGGCTTTCTCGAGCCACCTGAGCGCGTCTGCATAATTGCCGCGCTTGTAGCAGGCCCAGCCCAGGCTGTCGACGATGAAGCCGTCCTCGGGCCTTAGCGCGACGGCCTGCCCCAGCATCACGAGCGCCTCCTCGATGTTCTTTCCGCGGTCGACCCATGAATAGGCGAGATAGTTCATGACCTCGGGGTTGCTTGGGCGCAGCGCGAGCGAACGCTTGAGGTCGCCCTCGGCGAGGCTCCAATTGCCGGAGCGCTCGTGGGCGACACCCCGCGCGTAGAAGTGGATCCAGTGATGCTCGCGCGGCGTGTCGATGAGATCGATGGCCCTGTCGTAGGCAGCGATGGCATCCGTGTATTTTTCCTCGCCACGGTAGACGTCGCCAAGGGCAGACCAGGTGTCCACGTCGTTGCGCGAACCGTCGAGTGCGGCCCTCAGTACCGTCAGGGCTTCATCGGGACGCTTGAGAATGACAAGGTTACGGGCGATCTGCTGGCGCGCACCTGCGTAGACAGGCGAGGATTCGGGAATGCGCCTCAAGGCGCTGATCGCCTGCTCATGTCGCCCGGCCAGCTCAAGGCGCTCGCCGAGGAGGCTCAGCGAGAGTTCGTGGCGCGGATCCAGCGCCAGGGCAAGCTGCAGGTAGAAGACCGGAACCTCGATGGACTTGCCCTCGGACAGGTTCGAGGCAATGCCGTAAAGCGTCTCCGCGAGGCCTTCGCGTGCATTCGAGACCACGCGCCTCGGGGCACCACCGCGTTCGATCCTCTCAAGCTCGCCCTGCATCACCGGATTGTCGGGGTGTTTCTTCAGGAAGTCTCGGAACACGGCCAGCGCCTCGGCAGTTCGTCCCATGCGGGCGAGGTGGTTGCCATAGGCCTGCACGATGCGCTGCGCCTCTCCGTCGGTAAGGCTGCTTGCATTCCGGAAGTGCTCGCGTGCGGCTTCGGACTGGCCCGAGAGGTCCTCGAGAATTGCCCGCTGGTACAGCAGGAATGCCTCGGCACCGCTGACGTTGCCCAGCGCCTGAAGTGACTTGCGGGAGGCGTCGATGTTTCCTTCCGAAAAGAATGCGTAGGCAATGCCCAGGCGCGCGGCCACTTCGGCAGCCGGGTTGTCCTTGATGCGGTCAAAGGCGGCGCGGGCGCGCGCGTAGCCGGCCTCCCGCAGGGCGCGGATGCCGAGAACAAGGTTGGGCAGCTTTGCATCGGGGATCCGGGCCACGATCCTCTCAGCCAGGTCGGCTGCCGCATCGAGGTTGCCGGCCGACACCTCGGCTGCGAGCGTACGCTCGGTCAGTTCGATGTTCCCCGGATCAAACCTGAGCGCCTTGCGATAGAAGCTTGCTGCAGCGTCTGCATCATTCAGGTTGGTGGCGTACCGGGCTGCCAGGTAGTTGCCATAAGGCGTATCGGCAGGCTGAAATGCAGGGGCCGGACGCAGGCTGTCCAGCATCGTGCACTGGGTGAGTGCCAGCACGATGCCAATGTTCACGGCCGTGATGACGCCAATCCACTTGACCACTCTAGCGTTCGACACGACGCATGACCCCAAGCCGTCCGCCGGGCCCGGAGAGGGCCTGCGAAACCTTACATGTTCGGATAGGTCGGCCCACCGCCACCTTCCGGTGTGACCCAGTTTATGTTCTGCGACGGATCTTTGATATCGCAAGTTTTGCAGTGGACGCAGTTCTGGGCATTGATCACGAACCGCGGATTTCCGCCAGTTTCATCGCGCACGACCTCGTAGACACCGGCCGGACAATATCGCTGGGCCGGCTCGTCATAGGTCGGCAGGTTGCGTGCGATGGGAACGGTCGGGTCCTTCAGCGTCAGGTGGACGGGCTGGTCTTCCTCGTGGTTGGTCCCGGAGAGGAAAACCGAGGAGAGCTTGTCGAAGCTGACGATCCCGTCGGGCCTGGGATAGTCGATGCGGCTGCACGAGGCTGCGGGCTTGAGGGTCGCGTAGTCGGGCTTGCCGTGCTTCAGCGTGAAGAAGCTCGTCCCGAGGAGCTGGTTCAACCACATGTCCGCCGCGCCAAAGCCCACACCAAGAAGCGTCCCGAAGCGCGACCAGAGGGGCTTCACGTTCCGCACGCGCTTGAGGTCGCGATGGACGTGGCTTTCCTCGTAAGCGGTCGTGTAGGCGACGAGCTCGTCATTCGTGCGCCCCTCGGTGACGGCCTCGAAGGCCGCTTCGGCCGCAAGCATGCCGGTCTTCATCGCGTTGTGGCTGCCCTTGATGCGCGGCACGTTGACGAAGCCTGCCGAGCAGCCGATGAGCGCGCCGCCCGGGAAGGTCAGCTTGGGCACGGACTGGAAGCCGCCCTCGGTGATTGCGCGTGCACCGTAGGACAGGCGCTTGCCACCCTCGAGGAAGGAGCGGATGGCGGGATGGGTCTTGTAGCGCTGGAATTCGTCAAAGGGCGACAGGAACGGGTTGGTGTAATTCAGGTGCACCACGAAGCCGACGGAAACGAACCCGTCGCCCCAGTGGTACATGAACGAGCCTCCGCCGGTGTCGTTCGACAGCGGCCAGCCCATCGTGTGGAGGACAAGTCCCGGCTGGTGCTTTTCCCTCGGCACCTGCCAGAGCTCCTTGAGGCCGATGCCGAACTTCTGCGGGTCGCGTCCTTCGTCGAGGCGGAAGCGGGCGATGAGCTGCTTGGCGAGCGAGCCGCGCACGCCCTCGCCGAACAGCGTGTATTTGCCCAGCAATTCCATTCCGCGGGTGAAGCCACCCTTGGGCTCGCCGTCGCGACCGATCCCCATGTCACCGGTCGCGATGCCGCGCACGGCGCCCTTGTCATCGTACAGCACCTCGGCCGCGGCAAATCCGGGATAGATCTCGACGCCCAGCTGCTCGGCCTGGGTCGCCAGCCAGCGGCAGACATTGCCGAGGCTTGCGATGTAGTTGCCGTGGTTGCTCATCAGCGGCGGCATCAGGAGATTGGGAATGCGAATCGTCCCGCCGGGTCCGAGATAGAGGAAGCGATCGTCGGTGACGGGGGTCTCGAGCGGCGCGCCTCTCTCTTTCCAGTCGGGGAATAGCTCGTTGAGCGAGATGGGATCAATCACGGCGCCGGACAGGATATGGGCGCCCACTTCCGAGCCCTTTTCCACGACGCAGACCGTGATGTCATTGCCGGTCTCGGCGGCAAGCTGCTTCAGGCGGATGGCCGCCGACAGCCCGGCCGGACCTGCCCCCACGATCACGACATCGAATTCCATGGCTTCACGCGGTTCGAGGCTGCTCATCTTGCGGGCTTTTCCCTGTCGTTCATTGTGGGCTGCGGTCGAGACCTGCGGATCCGGGGCTTACCCCGGGGCCGGACTCTGAGGTATGAAGCCATAAATTAGGGGGCCGGAAGGCCCACGGTCAACGCGGATAAGGCCTTGGACGCAGGAACGGACCAGATCAGCCCAGCCATGATGCTGAAGTGGCTTGCGGACATGGGTGCCGACGAGGCGCTTGCGGACGCCGCGATTGATCGTTTCACGGTCACGCCCGAGCCATTCACCCTGCCTCAAGCCGTCCCCGCGACAGCGCCACGCCCCACGAGCGTGCCGCCGGAGGCTGCCACCCGTGAACCTCAGCGCCACGCCATCGAGCCCTCCCAGCGTGCCGTAGCGGCTGTACCGCCGTCAGCAGGTGCGATCTCTGCCCGCGAGGCCGCAGCGCGTTGCAACACGCTGGATGAGTTGCGGGCTGCCGTGCTCGCGTTCGATGGGTGCGTGCTCAAGCAGACCGCCAAGCACACCGTCTTTGCCGACGGACATCCCGACGCGCCCGTGATGCTGATCGGAGAGGCACCGGGCCGCGACGAGGACCTGCAGGGCCTGCCCTTCGTCGGACGCAGCGGCATGCTGCTCGACCGCATGCTTGCGGCGATCGGCCTGTCGCGCAAGGACAGCGCCTACATCACGAATGTCATCTTCTGGCGCCCGCCCGGCAACCGGCCGCCGACGCCCGAAGAGGCTGCGATCTGTGCGCCCTTCCTTGTCCGTCACATCGAACTCAAGCGTCCGCGCGTGCTTCTGCTCTTGGGCGGGACACCGGTGCGGCACGTCCTGAACTGGGAGGACGGCATCACGCGCGTGCGCGGGCGCTGGGGCGTTTACCGAAAGGACGGGCTCGAAATCCCGACCTTACCGACGTTTCATCCAGCCTATCTGTTAAGGCAGCCATCTGCGAAAAAGCTGAGCTGGCAGGACCTGCAGAGCCTCCGCGAGAAGCTTGCCGAGGGCGGTGCAATCTGACGTTGGCTTGTCTGGCATGGTTCATGCCCCTAAGAATGCCGGCCCCACACTGACGGAAACCCACCGCATGGCCTTTCGACTTCATCGCGCGCTGGCCATCTTGCTCTTGCTGGCCATGGGCCCTTCGACGATGGCTGTTGCGGGTGGTCCGCCCGATTTCGTGCGCGTGCTCAGCGAGAGTGATGTTGCCACCTATCGCGAGATGTTCGCGGCCGCGGCCGCCGGCAAGCGTGACCGGGTGCTCGAGCTTGCGCCGCAGCTCAAGAACAGATTGCTCATCGGGCATGTCGCGGCAAAAGGACTGCTCAGCCCGCAGACCGTAAGCAGCTTCGACGAACTGAAGTCTTGGCTGAAGGCCCATCCCGACCACCCGGAGGCGGCGCGCCTCCATGCGCTGGCCGTGCGCAAAGCCCCCCAGCGGGCGAAAGAGCTTGCCACGCCTCCGCGGCGCATCGTGCGCGGCGGCGGTGACGATGACGCCGAGGCGCAGGCGGGGTTCTCCTCACCTGCCGCCGAGAGCCTCTCGAGGAAGCTGCGTGACCTCATTGCCGGGCGCAATTTCACGGCCGCGCAGCGCTACCTCGAGAGCGCCGAAATGCGCGATGGCCTCAGTCTCGCCGACCATGGCCGGCTTACGCACCAAATCGCAGCCGGGCAATATTATCTTGGAGACTCCGCCACCGCCCTGCTGATCGCGGACACCGTCGCTGCGCGCGTGCGGGCCGACGTGCCCGAGGCCGACTGGATCGCCGGGCTTGCGGCCTTCCGGCTTGGCAAGCATGCACTTGCCGCGCAGCACTTCATCGCCATGGCCGACAATCCGGCGACGACATCGTGGCTGCGCTCTGCCGCCGGGTTCTGGGCTGCGCGCAGCGCCCTGATCGCCCGCCAGCCCGAGCATGTCGGCCGGATGCTCGACATCGCCGCGCAGAAGCCGCGCACCTTTTATGGACAGCTCGCGCTCTACACGCTGGGACGCGAGCCACCCTTTTCATGGAACGAGCCCGATCTCGACAAGGCGGGTTTCCAGCGGCTGGTGTCTGTCAACGGAATCGCCCGCGGCGTGGCGCTGTTCCAGGTCGGCGAGATGGAGGCGGCGGAGGGTGCCATCGCGCGCGCCCATGGACGCCTGAACCCGGAGCTTGACCGCGCGTTCATCGCGCTGGCGCATGACCTGGGCTTTGCCCACATCCAGTTGCTTGGCGCGCATGCCGCGCGGGATGCCTCGCTCAAGGCTGCGGCCTACCCCATCATGAGCGTGAAGCCCAGCGACGGGTGGCAGGTCGATCCTGCACTGGTGCATGCCATCGTGCGGCAGGAATCCAAGTTCGAGATGCGCGTGACCAGCTCGGCCGATGCGCGCGGGCTCATGCAGCTCATGCCGTCGACGGCGGCAGGTACCATGAAGGACACGACGCTGGATAATCCCGGCGCGAAGGCAAAGCTGTTCGATCCGGCTTTCAACCTCAGCGTCGGGCAGCGTTATGTGCAGAAGATGATGAGCTTCGTCGAGCCCGACGGCGACCTGATCAAGCTGGCCATCGCCTATAACGGCGGACCGGGGAACCTGCAGAAGTGGCTGTCCGAGGTCGACCACCGCAATGACCCGCTGCTGTTCATCGAGAGCCTGCCGTCGCGCGAGACGCGTGGCTATGTCGAGCGGGTGCTTGCCAATTTCTGGATCTACCAGGACCGGCTCGCCGAGCGGAAGACGACGCTGGACCAGCTGGCGCGCGGCGAGTGGCCTGTCCTGCGCTGGAGCGCGAACAGCCGCGTGGCCATGCTGCGTCCGTAACGGACAAACGAGGGATCATGTCTGCCAGCCGCATCGACGAAACGAAACCCTTCCACCCGGTGCGGATCGCGGTGATGACCGTGTCCGACACGCGCACGGCTGAGAACGACACGTCCGGCGACACGCTTGTCGAGAGGCTCAAGAGCGCAGGGCATGAACTTGCCGACCGTGCGCTGCTGCGGGATGACCGGGATGAAATCGCGGCACGGCTGAAGAGCTGGGTCGAGCGCGCTGATGTCGATGTGGTGATCACGACGGGGGGCACGGGCCTCACGGGCCGCGACGTGACCGTTGAAGCCATGCGGCCCCTGTTCGAGAAGGAGATCGACGGGTTCTCGGCGGTCTTCCACCAGATCTCGCTCGAGAAGGTCGGGACCTCGACGATCCAGAGTCGCGCCTGCGCGGGGCTTGCGAATGGCACGTTCCTGTTTGCCCTGCCCGGCTCGACCGGTGCGGTGAAGGATGGCTGGGACGGCATCCTCAAATGGCAACTCGATTCCCGCCATCGACCCTGCAACCTGGTCGAACTGATGCCGCGACTGCAGGAGCACCTGCCGCAGGCGGAGCGCAAGAAGGGCTGAGGCCCCACGCGGCGGTGGCGTCACGGCGGGGTTTCACGCGAAGGCGCGAAATCGCGAGCTGCGCGAAAGAAAATAATGGAATCCCGCATTTCCCAGATGACTGCAGCAATTCATGACGAAGACGGCAGATTCTGATATAAGAATCCACACGTTATGGGTGATCGGGAGCGGCTAGTCATCGAGAGTGTGCCGGGTGAAGTTGAAGCGAGCAATCTGCGGGTCGCTTTCGACCGCCGCCTCAAGCTGGAGTTCCATGGATCACGTGTCACATCGGATGCCGGGTTGCTCGCGTTCCGGGAACTCGACGATGCCCTTGGCCTGACCGAGATGGCCGGGCAAGCGCTGGCCGACTTGAGGACCGGCAAGAACAATCGCCACACCCTGATGGCGCAGTTCCGGCAATCGGTATTCGGCCGCCTTGCCGGATACGAGGATGTCAATGACGCCGACCGCCTCGGCCATGATCCGGCGATGCGCTTGATCGTCGGCGGCAGGGCGGTGACAAAGGAAGCAGCGTCAACCAGCCAGATGGGGCGCTTTGAGACCGAGGTGTTGACCGGCAAAGCCAACCTCGCCGTCCTGGCCGACCTGCCGGGGAGATGGATCGACGCCGTTCATGCCCGCCGCCCGACCGATGTCGTGGTGCTCGACATGGATTCAAGCGTCAGCCCGACCTATGGCGGCCAGGAAGGCACTGCGTACAACGGCCACTTCGGCTGCACCTGCTACCATCCGCTGTTCGTTTTCAACCAGTTTGGCGATTTGGAGCGGGCGGCGCTGCGGTCCGGCAACGTCCACAGCGCCGACGACTGGCGTTCGGTGCTGGAGCCTGTGGTGGCGCGGTATCGAGACAGGACCAAGAGGTGGTTCTTCCGGGGCGATGCCGCATTCGCTTTGCCCGAACTGTACGACTATCTTGAGGCTGAGGGATACAAATACACCATCCGCCTCAAAGCCAATGCGGTGCCTCAGGGCCACATCGCCCATCTCCTCAAACGTCCCGCAGGGCATCCGCCGATGCATATCCAGCGGTTCCATGTCAGCTTCAGCTATCAGGCCGGATCATGGAGCCGGAAGCGGCGCGTGGTCGCCAAGGTGGAGTGGCATCAGGGCGAACTCTATCCCCGCGTCGGGTTCATCGTCACCAACCTGAGCCGGCCCGCGAACCGCATTGTCGCCTTCTACAATCAGCGCGGCACGGCGGAGCAGTGGATCAAGGAGGGCAAGAACGCGGTGAAGTGGACACGGCTGTCCTGCGGCGCGATGAAGGCAAACGCGGTGCGGCTCCAGCTTCACGCTCTGGCCTACAATCTGTCCAACTTGTCTCGCGCACACTCGCCCTGCCGGAGGAGATGGAAATCTGGTCGCTGACCACCATCCGCGAGAAAGTGGTGAAGATCGGCGCGAAGGGCATCGCCCATGCGCGCTACGCCGTCTTCCAGATGGCCGAGGTCGCCGTGCCGCGTGACCTGTTCCGGCGCATTCTCGACATGATCGACGATCTGCGGCTACGAGAACCAACGCCTTGCTGACGGCAGAACGCGGTCGCACGAAGAAGGCGACAGGCGAAGTGCGTCCGCATTGCGGCAAAACTAGCGAGAAGCGCACGTTTGGGGTGTGGCATATCGGTCAGGACGCAACTTTTCTGCGACGAACGCTGTCGTTACGCGCTTGCAGCCTTCTTAGAGGACCAATGCCGGGCTATTTTGCCTTTATTCGGGGGCAGGCGAACTCCCATCTGGGAAATGTCGCCAATTGAGGGAGGGCAACGGCATGGAAGTCTTTCACGTCCACCTGATCAAGCCCACGCGCTACGACGACGAGGGCTATCCCGTCCAATGGTGGCGGTCGCTGATCCCGTCCAATTCGTTGGCGAGCGTCGCTGCCTTGGTGAACGAAGCCAACGCGCGTGGCGTGCCTTGTCCCAACATGCACGTCCATTTGATCGATGAGATAAACACCAAGGTCGACGTGGACAAGATCATCGCGCAGAGCAAGGTTCCCGGCACGCGCGTCATGGTGATGCTGGTCGGCGTGCAGACGAACCAATTTCCCCGCGCGATCGATATCGCCAGCCCCCTGCGCGCGGCGGGCATTCCCGTTTGCATGGGCGGGTTCCACGTTGCGGGGGTCATCGCGATGCTGGGCGAGGATGCGCCCGAGCTTCAACTGTGCCGCGACTTGGATATTTCGATGTTCGCGGGCGAGGCGGAAGAAAGCCGGATCGACGAAGTCTTGCGCGACGGATACCGCGACGCGCTCAAACCGGTCTACAACCACCTCAAAAACATGCCTGCCCTGAACGCGCAGCCCGTTCCAATCCTGCCGTCGGAGATCGTCGCCAAGACCGCTAACTGGGCGAGTTTCGATCTGGGACGGGGCTGCCCTTTTGAATGCTCGTTCTGCACGATCATTAACGTGCAAGGCCGAAAAAGCCGCTTCCGTGACGCCGATGATTTGGAACGTATCGTGCGTGAAAATCGCGCCATCGGCATCAATAAGTTCTTCGTCACCGACGACAATCTGGCGCGCAACCGCAATTGGGAATCCTATGCCGACCGCTTGATCGAACTTCAGGAGAAAGAGGGAATTTTTGTCCGCCTGATCATTCAGGTGGATACGATGACGCACCGGATCCCAGGCTTTATCGAGAAAATGTACAAGGCCGGCGCCCATGTCATTTTCATCGGCATGGAGAATATCAACCCCGACAATCTTGAAGGCGCGAAGAAGCGGCAGAACCGGATCGAGGAATACCGGGAAATGCTCATGGCCTGGAAGATCCATGGCTGTATCTTGGTTTGCGGCTACATCCTCGGATTTCCGCATGACACCAAGGCCTCGATCCTGCGCGACGTCGATCTCATCAAGCGCGAGTTGCCGATCGATATTCTGTATCTCAACTTCCTGACGCCGCTGCCGGGATGCGAAGACCACAAGAAAATGCAGGCGGCGGGCGCCTGGATGGACCCTGATTTCAACAAATACAATTTGGGCCATCGCGTCTCCCACCACCCGAAAATGTCGGACAAGGAGTGGGAGGAAGCCTATCTTGAGGCGCACAAGCGCTTTTACACGTTTGAGCATATGTCCCGTGTCTTCAACCGAATGATGCAGATGCGGACGAACCAGCCCTTTACCACGCTGAGCCACATGGTCGTTTACCGGGAGGGCCTGCTGATCGAGAACGTGGCCTATTCCGAGTTCGGCATCGGCCGTGTTACGCACCGGCGTCAACGCCGTTCCGGCATGCCGCTTGAAAACCCGCTCATCTTCTATCCGCGCATTGCTGTACGAAACATCTACAAGATCGCGCGTTACGTCCACTCGATCGTCCGCCTCCGGATCAGCCTGGCCCGCGCGCGGATGCGGTGGCGCAAAGGCGTCGCGTACACGGACGAAGCGATCAAACCGGTCGAGAAGGGAACGGTCGACGCGCTCGTCGCCGGCACGGCGGATCGCAGCACCGCTTATGCACGCAAGCGTCAGGAAAACCGGATCCAAGCGCAACTGGAGAAAACGGGATAAGGTATTGCAAGTCGCTGTAGTTGGTTCGCTCGTCGCGCTAATCGTGAGTACGGTGTGGGGCGTCACCATACATCCTGAGACCCTTGCATACATCCGGCAAACCCGCGGTCCGCTGGGACTTCTGGCCCTCATAACCTTTGTGCCAACTATTTCAGTTATGATTCTGGACTATATCATGTTCGGCCGCCCTCCTCGTCCATTGAAGAGGGTTGGTCGCGTGGCTGCAATTTTGGCTTTATCCGCGATTGCCTTGCTTATCGTAGGGATGGCAATGGCCGCGTTTGTTCCCAGATTTGACATGGATGCAAACCGGCGAGCCCCAATGCTTTCATTCCTTTGGGCAGTCTCTCCCGTGCTGGGCTATGCAGTTGGAATAGATCAGCCGGCCTGAAGGCCGGCAAATTCTTCACTTCGCGCCGCTCGCGATTTCGCGCATTCGCGCGAGATATTTCTGATCCAGGAAATCCTATAGTTCTTGTATTGTTCTCAATTGAGTGTTATGCAGCGCCATGGGCAAGAACATCATGGGTCATGGGCTGCGGGAGGTTGCGGAGGGGGAATTCGCCGCGCATCCGGGCGGGGTCAGGGGGCGCGGGGCGCTCAGCAACGCGACGGGGCGGTTCGAGGGGTCGCAGCGGGTCCTGACCGATGATGGCTGGGGATCGCTTGATGCAGAGCCGCCGGCACTGAAGACGACTGTCGGCATCGACGCGACGCGCAGCATCATCACGCGCAATACGTCACCCGACCTGCCCTTTGACCGTTCGATCAATCCCTATCGGGGGTGCGAGCATGGCTGCATCTACTGCTTTGCGCGGCCGACGCACGCCTATCTCGGGCTTTCGGCCGGGCAGGATTTCGAGGCGCAGCTCTTTGCCAAGCCGAAGGCCGCGCAGCTGCTGGCGGCGGAACTGCGCAAGCCCGGCTACAAGGTGCAGCCGATCGCCCTTGGGACCAATACCGATCCCTATCAGCCGATCGAAGGGCGCTACCAGATCACCCGCGAGATCCTGAAGGTGCTGCGCGACTTCCGCCATCCGGTCAGCATCGTGACGAAATCGAACCGCGTGCTGCGCGACCTCGACATCCTGTCGGATATGGCTGGGATGAACCTCGCGCGCGTCGCGCTGTCGGTGACTTCGCTCGACCGCAAGCTGTCGCGGTCGATGGAGCCGCGCGCGCCGACGCCGGAGCGCCGGCTCGAGGCGCTCAGGGAATTGTCGGCGGCGGGCGTGCCGACCACGGTGATGACGGCGCCGCTGATCCCGGCGCTCAACGACCACGAGATGGAGGCGATCCTGGCTGAGGCGCGCGACGCGGGCGTGCGCAATGCCGCCTTTATCGTCGTGAGGCTGCCGCTCGAGATCAAGGCGTTGTTCGAGGAGTGGTTGCAGGCCGAGCACCCGGGTCGCGCAAAACATGTCATGTCGGTCTTGCGCTCGATGCGACAGGGCAAGGCCTATGACGCGGAATGGGGAAAACGCATGGCGGGCACGGGAACCCATGCGGAGCTGCTTGCGAAACGCTTTAAGCTTGCCTGCGATCGCCTGGGGCTGAACCGCGAGCGGACACAATCGCGGCTGGACCTCTTTGCCCCGCCGCCGGAGGCGGGCGACCAGCTGGACCTTTTCTGACGGACCGCCTGCCATGCCGGACTTCACGCTCGAGCGCAGCATCACAGGCCCGGTCGCGGGCGTGGACGAGGTGGGGCGCGGACCTCTTGCGGGGCCTGTCTATGCGGCGGCGGTGATCCTGGACGGCAAACGGCTCCCCGCAGGGCTCGACGATTCCAAGAAGATGAGCGAGGCGCGGCGCGAGAAGGCCTTCGACGCGATCATGGCGTCCGCGCTTGCCGTCGGGATCGGTGTCGCCAGCGTCGCGGAGATCGACCGCATCAACATCCTTGCGGCCACGATGCTGGCCATGCGGCGGGCGGTCGATGGGCTTTCAATCAGGCCGGTGCATGCCCTTGTCGACGGCAACAGGGTGCCTGCCCTGCCCTGTCCGGCGGATGCGATCGTGAAGGGTGACGGCAAGGTCCTGTCGATCGCGGCGGCATCGATCATCGCTAAGGTCACGCGCGACCGGGTCATGTGCGACCTCGACCTGGCGTTTCCCGGCTATGGCTGGGCGCGCAACAAGGGCTATGGGACGGTGGATCACATGGAGGCGCTGGCACGACTTGGGCCTTCGGTGCATCACCGCACCAGTTTCGCACCCATTGCGCAGTTGCGGCAGACGATTGACCCTTGAGGGCCCCGTTTCAAAGGACATAGCCTGCCCCCTTGCTGCAAGGGGGTGCGCGTCATGTGGACGCTTCTGGGCGTAGGGGTTGTCATCGTCGGATTTGCGCTGCGCGTGAATGCGCTACTGGTCGTGATTACGGCGGCGCTGGTGACAGGGTTGATGGCGGGTCTGTCGGCGGTTGAGGTGCTGTCGGCGTTCGGCAAGGCCTTCAATGACAGCCGCTTCGTGAGCATCGCCTGGCTTGTGCTGCCGGTGATTGGCCTGCTTGAGCGCGTGGGCCTGCAGGAGCATGCGCGGTCCTTCATCTCGCGCTTCAAGGCGGTCACCACGGGGCGGCTGCTGCTGCTTTACCTCGCCTTCCGCCAGGTGACGGCGGCCATCGGCCTCTTGTCGGTTGCCGGCCATGCGCAGTCGGTCAAGCCGCTGATCGCGCCGATGGCCGAGGCGGCGGCCGAGGTCAGGAACAAGGATATCAGCGACGCGGACCGTGAGGACATCCGGGCCATGTCGGCGGCAACGGACAATGTCGGGCTGTTCTTCGGCGAGGACGTGTTTCTCGCCATCGGGTCGATCCTGCTGATGGTCGGCTTCCTGGCCGCCAACAACATCATCGTGGCGCCGCTTGAATTGTCGTTGTGGGCGATCCCGACGGCCATTGCGGCTTTCCTCGTGCACGGGGCGCGGCTTGTGCTGCTTGACCGGAACCTGTCGGGAAAGAGCGCAGGGGGCCGGAAATGATCACCTATTCCACGCTCTATGTTCTGGCGGGGCTTCTCTTTGCAATATTTGCCGTGCTGACGCTTCGTGACTGGACCAATCCCAAGAACTACACGACCGCGCTGTTCTGGGGGCTGTTTGCGACAAGCTTCCTCGCCGGCGACCTTATCGGTGACCTTGGGAACGGGATCCTGGTCCTTGCCCTCGCGCTTGTGGCGGGAACCGGTGGCCTCGGCATGGGGCGACCCGACACGACCTCGGCCGACGACCGCAAGGCCTTTGCCATCACATTCAGGCACCGCCTCATGATCCCGGCGCTGATGATCCCAGCGATCACGCTGGCGGGAACGTTCGTGCTGCCGGCGATACCGATTGGCGGGGAGCCTCTCGTTGCAGCGAAGCAGTCAACGCTGATCTCGCTGGCCTTTGCGGCAATCGCTGCCGGGATCACGGCCATGATCCTGTTCCGACAGAACATCAGCGCACCCTTCCAAGAGGGACGGCGGCTTGCCGACACGATCGGCTGGGCGGCACTCCTGCCGCAAATGCTTGCCTCCCTAGGCGCCGTGTTTGCGCTGGCCGGTGTCGGGAACGTGGTGGGCGACATCGCATCGCAGGTGGTGCCGCACGACAGCCTGCTCATCGCCGTCATTGTCTATTGCGTGGGCATGGCGTTGTTCACGATGGTCATGGGCAATGCGTTTGCCGCGTTTCCGGTGCTGATGGCGGGCGTCGGGATTCCCTTTCTCATCGAGGATTTCGGCGGCAACCCGGCCGCTGTCGCGGCGATCGGCATGCTCGCGGGCTTCTGCGGGACGCTGATGACGCCGCTTGCGGCGAACTTCAACATCGTGCCGGCTGCGCTGCTGGAACTGAAGGATCGCAACCACGTCATACGTGCGCAAATTCCGACGGCGCTGATCATGCTCGCCCTGAATACGGCGCTCATGTACGCGCTCGCCTTCAATTAACCGAATATGCACAGGCCAGTTTTGAGTCCACTTCTAGATGTAGTGGGTGACGAAGTTGAGGATTCAATATCGATTCACGCGTTAACTTTCTGATTCAAAACACTTATTGACGGCGAGTCAGCCGCGATTCAAGGTGTCTCCCGAAGGAGCTGGTTGCGGTAGGGCAATTCTGAACCGGCTCGTTCTTCAACATCACCACTTGCGTCCTGACGGCATTCCGGCAGCCGACCACGCGCGCGCCTTGCGTGTCCGTCCAGACGCATCACCACGGGGGCCAACCGGCATGGGTCTGCAGACCAAACTGATCAACAATTATGTCGACACGATCATCAAGGGCGACTCGATCGCCATGCTGAACGAACTGCCAGCCAAGAGCGTCGACGTCATCTTCGCGGATCCGCCGTATAACCTGCAGCTTGAGGGTGACCTCTCGCGTCCGGACAACAGCAAGGTCGATGCGGTCGATGATGCCTGGGACCGCTTCGCGAGCTTCGAGGACTATGACCGCTTCTCGCGCAACTGGCTCAAGGCTGCGCGCCGGGTCCTCAAGGACAATGGCACGATCTGGGTGATTGGCTCGTATCACAATATCTATCGCGTCGGCTCGATCATGCAGGACGCGGGCTACTGGTTCCTCAACGACATCGTGTGGCGCAAGTCGAACCCGATGCCGAACTTCCGCGGCCGGCGCTTCACGAATGCGCACGAGACGCTGCTGTGGTGTTCGAAGTCGAAGGACCAGAAGTCCTACACCTTCAACTATGAAGCCATGAAGGCGCTGAACGACGACCTGCAGATGCGCTCGGACTGGCTGATCCCGCTGTGCACGGGCGGCGAGCGCCTCAAGGACGACAAGGGGCAGAAGGCGCACCCCACGCAGAAGCCCGAGGCACTTCTCCACCGCGTGCTGCTGGCCTCAACGAAGCCCGGCGACATCGTGCTCGATCCCTTCTTCGGAACGGGCACGACGGGTGCAGTGGCAAAGAAGCTGGGCCGGCGCTACATCGGCATCGAGCGGGATGCCGGCTACATCGCGGTTGCCAAGAAGCGCATCGCGCAGGTGACGCGCGCCTCGGCCGCCGACCTCGAGGTCACGAAGTCGAAGAAGGACGAGCCGCGCGTTCCGTTCGGAACGGTCGTCGAGCGCGGCCTCCTTGAGCCCGGCACCAAGCTGTTCGATCCGGCCAAGCGCTACACGGCGAAGGTGCGGGCCGACGGTTCGCTTGTCTGCCGTGATGCCAGCGGGTCGATCCACCAGATCGCTGCCCACGTGCAGGGCCTGCCGGCCTGCAATGGCTGGACGTTCTGGCACTTCGATGCCGAAGGCTCGCTCAAGCCGATCGACCTGTTGCGCCAGCAGATCCGCGCCCAGATGGTCTGAAGCCGCCAACAAGAACAACAACCCTGTGGTGGGGTGTTGAAGAGGGGCCGGTGCATGCTCAAGGGCTGTGCCGGCCCTTTTTCCGTCTGGAAGGCGCGGCACTGAGTGCCGCGCGAATGACCTTGCGAAACAAGGTCGGGAGAGCGAACTCGGACAGGCTTGCAAGTGGTGCCCATTCCCCCTGGGCCTGAACCGATGCGCGCGATGCGATGCGTGCGACGTGGACCTCGAGTTCGAGGTCAAAATGCGTGAAGGTATGGGTCACGGGATCGCGCAGACGCTCGTATGCAACCTTGGCCGGCGAGGCTGCCATGACGTCCTTCGGTGCAGCTTCCTCGAACGGGGTCACGGGTGTGCCATGCATGCCTGCGAGAAGGCCCTTGCCCACACGGCGCTCGAGAAAGACCTCGCTCGCCTCGGACAGAAGCACGAAGGTCGCGCCGCGACGGGTCGGCCGTGCCTTCTTGTCGGCCCGGCGCGGCAGTTCGGCTGCGATCCCCTTCTTCAGACCCTCGCACACGGTATTCCATGGGCAGAGCATGCACGAGGGAGACTTCGGCGTGCAGATGCCGGCGCCGAGGTCCATCATGGCCTGCGCGAAGTCGCCGGCGTGCTCGGCTGGCGCGAGCTCGCTTGCCGCCTGCCTGATCAGGGGCTTGGAAGCTGGCAGAGGTTCCCTGATTGCCCTGAGGCGGGACAGCACGCGCTCGATGTTGCCGTCGACGGGTGCCGCTTGCTTCCCAAAGGCAATGGCCGCGATGGCGGCGGCGGTGTAGGGACCGATGCCGGGCAGTTTCAGCAGCTTCGCTTCCTCATCGGGAAGCCTGCCACCATGATCCTCGGCCACCTTGCGGGCGCACGCATGCAGGTTGCGGGCGCGGCTGTAATAGCCGAGGCCCGCCCAGGCGGCCATCACATCCGCGGGGTCGGCCTTGGCTAGCGCCCTGAAATCGGGCCAGCGCGTCATGAACTTCAGGTAATACGGAATGACCGCGGTCACGGTGGTCTGCTGCAGCATGATCTCGGACAGCCAGACAGCATAGGGATCCTGGCGCTTGCCCGGAGGTGCACGCCACGGCAGGCGCCGGTGCTGGGCGCGGTACCAGTCCAGCAACATGCGGACAGCCTGCGCGTTGCTTTGCGCCGCAGCGGCGGACGGGTTAACATGAGGGCGTTTCACGGAAGCCCCCATGTCAGACGAGCAACCCGGCATCACGATCCGCCGACGCGGCCCCAAGCCCGTCGCCGAGGACGCGTTGCAGCTCCTGAAGGGACACCTGGCCAAGCGTGGGTTCGCGCAGGTGGAACTGGTGACGCGCTGGGCTGAGATCGCAGGCCGGGGGCTTGCCCTTCATTGTTTTCCTCAAAAACTGTCCTCCGGCACCACTGGCGCCATGACGCTGACCCTGGTGGCCGATGACCGGGCGAGCCTGGAACTCCAGCACCAGGCGCCCAAGCTGATCGACCGCATCAACCGCTATTTCGGGCGGGAAGTGGTCAGCAAGATCAAGGTCGTTGCCGGGGATATCCCCAAGACCCGCATGCGCCCTGCCCCGCGGCCCCTGACGGCCGCCGAAGAGACCGAACTGAAGGGCTGGACCGCGGGGATCACGGACGGCGATCTTCGCGGGGCGCTGGAAAGACTGGGACGAAGTGCGCTGGCAGAAAGCCGGAAAACTGGCCTTCCGAGGCGTTGAGCCGAACGCCCCCCGCATCCTATATTCCTGCCGAAATTCCATCTGCTTCGATTTGGGGGTTCCCGTGAGCTCAGGTTTCCTTGACAAGATTTCGTCCCTCGTCGGCATCTCCGACAAGCGCATCCTCGTGGGCGGGGGCGTTGCGCTGCTTCTGCTGGCGGGTGGTGGTGCCTGGTACCTGACACAGGAAACCAAGGACGAGGAAGCGGTCGCGGCCGCGGAATTCGACCCCGAAACCTGCGTCCCGGAAACGAAGGTCACTGTCACAGACGAGGATTTCATCATCGGTGACAAGAATGCGCCGGTGACCTTGGTCGAGTATCTGTCGCAGACCTGCTCGCATTGCGCCGATTTCCGTGCGACGGAGATCCCGAAGCTTGAGGAAACTTTCGTGAAGACCGGCAAGGTGAGGATTGTTTTCCGCGAACTCCACCGCAACAATGCTGATGTTGTGGCATCGGTGCTTGGGCGCTGCCTTGGGCGCGAGGGGTTCCTGCCCTTCACCGACATGCTGCTGGCCAACCAGCGGACGTGGATGCTGCGCGAGGACAACGACGTCGTCGCAGGCCTGCGCGAAATGGCGCGGCGCGCCGGCATGTCGAATGAAGACTTCGAGACCTGCCTCAAGCAGCAGGACGTTGCGACGAAGCTGGCCAAGGCCAGCCAGAATGACGTGCGCAAATACTGCATGACCGGCACGCCGACGCTGCTGCTGAATGGCCGCAAGATCGAGGGCGAAAACATCGCCTTTGCAAAGCTTGATGAAGCCATTCGGGCCGAACTCAAGAAAGCTGGCATCGAAGCACCGCCTGCGGCCACCGAGGCTGAAGGTGCTGTGCCGGCCGAAGGCGAAGCGAAGCCGGCCGACGGTACCAGCGTACCGGCCTCGGACGGTGCTTCCGGCAGCAGCACGCCTCCCAGCCCGTAACGGGTAAGGCAAAGTCGTTCGCCCTCCCGGCGCACGACCTCGCCGCAAGGACCAGGACTGGAGCATCCCCGTTGAAGTTTGCCAAACTCCGCCTGACCGGTTTCAAGTCGTTCGTCGAGCCGACGGAACTGCCGATCGAGCCGGGCCTCACGGGGATTGTCGGGCCCAATGGCTGCGGGAAATCGAACCTGCTTGAGGCCCTGCGCTGGGTGATGGGCGAGAATTCGGCCAAGTCCATGCGCGGCGGGGCCATGGATGACGTGATCTTTGCAGGCACGAACGCGCGACCAAGCCGGAACATGGCCGAGGTCGCCCTCTACATCGACAACGCCACACGCTCCGCGCCGGCGCATTACAATGACGCCGACATGATCGAGATCAGCCGGCGCATCGAGCGCGAAATGGGCTCGATCTACAAGATCAATGGCCGCGATGTGCGGGCGCGTGACGTGCAGATCTTCTTTGCGGATGCGTCTTCGGGCGCCCATTCCCCGGCCCTCGTCCGGCAGGGGCAGATCGGTCAACTGATCAACGCCAAGCCGATTGCGCGCCGTGCGATCCTCGAGGAAGCCGCGGGCATTGCCGGGCTCCATGCGCGGCGCCATGAGGCCGAACTCAAGCTCAATGCCGCGCAGCAGAATCTCTCGCGCGTGGGCGACATCGTGCAGGAGATCGAAGTCCAGCTTGCCAACCTGAAACGCCAGGCCCGGCAGGCGGCGCGGTACCGCAACCTGTCACACCACATCCAGCGCGCGGATGCGCTGGCGCTGCTCGTGCGCTGGCAGCTGGCATCGGCGGCCGCCGCGGCTGCCGAAGAGGAACTGGCGCGCACGCGGTCGGCGGTGGAGGACCTGACACTCCAGGCTGCGCGCGCGTCCAACACCGTGCTGGCGGCTGATGAGAAGCTCCCGCCGCTGCGCCAGGCTGCCGCCGAGCGCGGCGCGGCCCTGCAGCGACTGACTGCCGAACGCATCGCGCTCGATGGCGAGGAAGCGCGCGCCCGCGCCGCTGCCGAACGCCTGCAGGCGCGACTGCTCCAGATTGCTGATGACCAGGCACGCGAAAGTGCACGGGTGGACGATGCGCTGCGGGCTGTGGCCAACCTGGAAGCCGAACAGGCCACGCTTTCGGCGGCGGCCGCGGGCGAGACGGAGGCAGCGGCGGCCGCCCTCGAGGCGCTTGAGGCGGCGGGCCGCGCCCTGAGTGCTGCCGAAACCGAGACTGACCAGGCGGCAGCTGCCTTCGCCGAGGCGCGTGCCCGGCGCGGCGAGCTTCAGCGGCGGATCGAGGCGGATCAGAAAACAACCCTGCGCCTCAGTGCGGAACTTGACGCGGTGATCGTCGAAATCGCGCGGCTTTCCGCGGATACTGATACACAGGCCGCGGTGGAAGAGGCGCGGACAAGGATTGCGGCCAGCGTCACGGCTGCCGAGACGGCGCGCGTACGCCACCTGCATGCCGAAGAGGCCCTCAAGGGGGCGCGCGAAAATGAGGCCAGCCGGCGCCAGGCTGCAGACACCGCAGAGCGGGAACTGGAGCGCCTCAAGGCGGAAGCCCGGGCCCTGACCGAGACCCTGTCAGCAGGTGTGTCCGAGGGCTTCACACCGGTGATCGACCTGCTGCAGGTAACGCCGGGCTTCGAGGCTGCGCTCGGGGCGGCGCTTGGTGAAGACCTCAACGTTCCCCTGGACGCCACGGCCCCGATCCACTGGCGCGCCATCGAGGGTGCGTCTGGGTTACCGGCCCTTCCCGACGGCGTGCAGCCGCTTGCCTCCGTGCTCCAGGCGCCCGAGGCCCTCATGCGACGGCTGTCGCAAACCGGCCTTGTCTCGCGCAGCGAAGGTCATGCCATACAGCCGCGCCTCATGCCCGGGCAGTGCATCGTCAGCCGCGAAGGTGACCTGTGGCGATGGGACGGGTTCACGGCAACGGCTGAGGCCCCCATGCCGTCTGCGGTGCGGCTCAAGCAGCGCAACAGGCTGGCCGACGTGACCGGAACGATTGCCTCGGTCGAGGCGCATCTCGCGGAGCTCAAGGGACACCACGGGGCAGCACGTATTGCACGTGAGGCCTGTGAGGCCGAGGAGCGGCAAGCCCGGTCCGCCCTGCGGGAGGCTGACGGCCTTGCGGCCACTGCCCGCACGGCGCTGGCAGAGACCGAGAAGAAGCATGCCCAGACAGCGGCCCGACTGCAATCGCTGCAGGAGCGTCGGGACGGGTTGTCGTCGGGACAGGCGGAAGCGGTGGCGCATGAAGCCGCCCTGCTGCGCGAGCTTGATGCCCTTCCATCTCTCGCGGTGTTCGAGGCTGCGCTGCTGCGGGGGCGAGACGGTCTTGGCTTTGCGCGTTCGGTCCATGCCAATGCGAAGGCCCAGCATGAAACCATCGAGCGCGAAGCGCGGCTGCGGGCCCAGAGGCTTGCGTCGATCGCGACTGAGCGTGCTGCGTGGGACGAGCGCATCGCCGGGGCACGGGCCCATGTGGATGGCCTGCGCCAGCGGGAAGGTGAAGCCCGCAGCGAACTTGCGGCGCTGGAACACGTGCCGACCGAAATAGCTGCACGGCGCACGCGGCTTTTCGCGCTGCTTGCAGATGCGGAGAGTGCGCAGGCCTCGGCCAATGACATGCTTGCCGTGGCTGAAACTGAACTCAGGACGATGCAATCCCATGCGCGCAGTGTCGAACAGGCGCTTGCCCAGGCGCGCGAGGCCCGGGCACGAGGCGAGGCCGTGCTGGCGGCGCAGGCGGAACGCAGGCAGGAGGCGGTCGCGCGCGCGCGTGATGTGCTGGACTGCGAGCCCCGGGATCTTGCGGCCAGGGCCGAACATGATCCGGATGAGCCCCTGCCCTCGCTGGAGGCGGCCGAACAGCGGGCCGAGAAACTCAAGCGCGAGCGGGAACAGCTGGGCGGCGTCAATTTGCGGGCCGACGAAGAGGCCAATGAATGCGAGGCGCGGCTGGTGTCGCTTCAGGGCGAGAAAGCCGATCTCGAGGAGGCGATTGCACGCCTGCGCCAGGGGATCGGGTCGCTCAATCGCGAGGGCCGCGAGCGGCTGCTCGAGGCCTTCGACCGCGTGAATGCCAATTTCCAGACCCTGTTCACGTCGCTGTTCAGCGGCGGCGAGGCGCGGCTGACACTCACGGAATCCGATGACCCGCTAGAGGCCGGCCTCGAGATCCTCGCGCGACCACCAGGCAAGAAGCTGCAGACGATGTCCCTGCTGTCCGGTGGCGAACAGGCCCTGACTGCGATGGCGCTGATCTTTGCGGTGTTCCTGTGCAATCCGGCGCCGGTGTGCGTGCTGGACGAGGTGGATGCGCCGCTTGATGACGCCAATGTCGAGCGGTTCTGCAACCTGCTCGATGAAATCACCCGGATGACCGAGACCCGGTTCCTCATCATCACGCATCATGCGCTGACCATGTCGCGCATGGACCGCCTGATGGGTGTCACGATGCAGGAGCGGGGTGTGAGCCAGCTCGTGTCCGTGGACCTCGCCGGTGCGGAGCGCGTGCTGCAGGCGGCGGAGTGAGCAGTCACGGGGCGGCCCCCCATCCGTCACGCCATCGCTGACGCTTTCGCCGGGGTGGAGGATGACGCGGTCGCCGGCGGTCAGGCTCGGGATGAGATTGTAGAACTGGAAGACGAAGCCGATGTGGCGGCGCCGGTAGACGGTGAGATCGCGTTCGCTGCTGGCCGTCAGGTCCCGGTCGCGGAAACAAAGGATGCCCGCGGTGGCGCGATCAAGACCGCCCATGATGTTCAGCAGTTTCGACTTGCCGCTGCCTGACGGACCCAGAAGGACGACAAACTTGCCCTCCGGCACATCGAGGTCGATGCCGCGCAGCGCGTGCACGGCCGCACTGCCCTCGCCGCAGACCTTGGTGATCCCGCGCGCGCGGAAGGCCAAGGCGCCTTGCTCGGCGGGGCGGGAACTGCCGATAGGTCTGTCCTCTGGGAGAGTGGCTGTCATGCGCAATCCTCACCGGACCCGGCGCGTCGCCGCATTGAGGCAAAGCAACCGCCCGGTTAGGGGATTCTCGCCGATTTCTGCCCCTTCGTGCCACATCTTGCGTGTGTGCGACCATACGTCATGGATCTCTTCACAGGTTTCTCATCGAAGGCACCTGAATCCAGCGGATTTCTGCGTCGAGTGCGTTGCAGCAGTCGCCTTGACGGGCAGAAAACCGCCACATAAGGTCCGCGCGCATTTCGGAGGGGTTCCAGCGGCCCCTGGCACCTGATCCATGGCGACAAACCCGACAGATCAGCGTGAAGATCCGGACCAGGATCGTCTCGACGAGCTTGGTCGGAAGATCGAGGCCGCGCGTGGGTCGTCTCCGGAACAGGATTCCCAGCGGCCGGCGGCCGGGCGAAATGTCGCCTATCGCCTGCCTACAGAGTTCGTTGCCGCCGTGTTTGTCGGCGCCGCGCTTGGCTGGGGGTTCGACAGGCTCACGGGGCTCAAGCCTTTCGGGATCATCGTTTTCTCGATCCTGGGCATCGTAGCCGCGTTCCATTTGGTGTTCCGTCTGGTGGGAAAGCCGGCGGCGGACAAGGATGAGGGGAAGTGATCATGGCCGCAGGCCACAGCCCGATGGAGCAGTTCGAGATCAAGACCCTCGTGCCGATCGAACTTGCCGGCTTCGATGTCTCGTTCACGAATTCGAGCCTTTGGATGTTGCTTGCCGTTGTCTGCAGTGCCGCCTTCCTGACGCTGGGTGTGAAGCGGGATGGCATTGTTCCCGGCCGGCTTCAGTCGATCGTTGAGATTTTGCACGACTTCATCATGCGCCAGACCGTCATGCCGGTCATGGGCGAATCGGGACGGCGGTTCTTCCCGCTGCTCTTCACCTTCTTCATCTTCATCTTCTTCACGAATTTCATGGGGCTCCTGCCGTATTCGTTCACGGTGACGAGCCATATCGCGGTGACCTTCGCGATGGCCTTGCTGGTGTTTGCGCTGGTGCTCGTCGTCGGCTTCTGGACCCACGGGCTGCGCTTCCTGACGCTGTTTGTGCCTTCGGGCGTGCCGGCCTGGATCATGCCGGTCATCGTGCCAATTGAAGTGATCTCGTTCCTTTCCCGCCCGATCAGCCTTTCGTTGCGTCTTGCCGCCAACATGCTGGCGGGCCATACGATGCTCAAGGTGTTTGCGGGCTTCGTCGTGTCGCTGCTTGGTGCGGGGGGCGTCTTTTCGGCGCTCGCGATCGCGCCGCTGCTCGCCGGCGTTGCCCTGACAGCCCTCGAGGTTCTGGTGGCAGCCGTGCAGGCATGGGTTTTCACCATGCTGACGTGCATCTACCTCAATGAGGCCGTGCATCTGCACGACCACCACTAGTCCTGTCGATCACAAGCGACTTTACCTGGAAGGAGTTTTACAATGGACGCAGAAGCAGCAAAGCTCATCGGTGCAGGTCTTGCCACCCTCCCGCTCCTCGGCGCCGGAATCGGCATCGGCAACGTTTTCGGCAACTATCTCGCGGGTGCGCTTCGCAACCCGTCGGCGGCCGCCAGCCAGCAGCAGAACCTGCTTCTCGGCTTCGCGTTCTGTGAAGCGACGGGCCTGTTCGGCCTGGTCGTCGCGCTCGTGCTGATCTTCGCCGTCTAATTCCTGCCATGACGGCCCAAGCCGCAAGCACGTTCCAGATGGCGAATGTGGCTGCTCCCGAACCTGAGGAGCTGCCACCGCAGAATGCCGAGACGCCGGCTGAAGGCCCGACCCCGGAGGAACACTCCGGCGACGGGCACGATGGCATGGCGCATGATGGCCACGACATGGCGCCCGCGGGCGGTCATGCGGGCGGTCACACGGATGGCCTGACGGAAACGGTTGGACACAGCGAAGGCGATCACGGCAGCAAGGCCGGGTTGCCCCAGCTCGACATGACCACGTTCGCCAGCCAGATTTTCTGGCTCGCGATCTCGTTTGCGGTGCTCTATTTCATCATCGCGCGGATTGCGGCGCCCAAGATCGGCGGCGTGATCGAAGAGCGCGAGGCGCGCATCAGGGGCGACCTCGATGCAGCCACTGATGCCAAGAAGGCAAGCGAGGCAGCCATTGCTGGCTCTGAGAAAGCGCTCGCCGATGCCCGTGGACGCGCGGCGAAGCTCAGCGAGGAAATCCGTGGCAAGGTGGTTGCTGAAGCCAACGCCCGGACGGACGCCGCCGAGAAGCAGCTTGCCGCCGACATGCACAAGGCCGAAGGACGCATTGCCGAGATGCGTTCTGGTGCGCTTGCCCGCCTTTCAACCATTGCCCGCGACACGGCGGCCGACATCGTGCAGAAGCTGACGGGCGACAATGCGCCCGCTGGCGAGCTTGATGCCGCCGTTACTGCGGCGCTGAAGAAGTCCTGAGGAGGATCCTGATGAGCGGCGTTTTCGGAGATCCTACCTTTTGGGTTGGCGTGGGCACGGCTCTCTTCGTGCTGCTCCTGATCCGGCTCAAGGTTCCGGCGCAAGTTGGCGTCATGCTTGATGCGCGGGCGGCGGCCATCAAGGCCGAGCTTGAGGAAGCCAAGCGCCTGCGCACCGAGGCTGAAGCGCTGCTCGCCGACTACAAGAAGAAGACTGCCAACGCCGCAGACGAGGCGCAGGCCATCATCGATTTGGCGAAGGCCGCTGCCGACCGGATGGCGGGAGACGCCGAGGTCTTGCTGCAGCAGCAGATCGACCGGCGCGCCAAGATGGCCGAGCAGAAAATCGCGCAGGCAGAGGCTGACGCACTCGCCGAAGTTCGTGCGGCGGCGACGGCTGCAGCGACCGCTGCGGCGCGTGACGTCATAGCCAGGCGCATGACCGATGCGCGTGGGGATGCCCTGATCGACGGCGCAATCACAGAACTTGGCGCGAAGCTGCACTAACGCGCTGGTTCTTGCCTGCCCTGATGCGCCCCTGGCACGGCGCGCCCTCGCTCATGGATTGCACAGGTCGCATGCGGCGGGGTCGGCAGAAGCCGCCTCCGCGCGCTCTTCGGTGACCTCGTGGCCGCAACCCACGCAACCCATTCTGGTTGCCGTGACCTGCCTTGTGGGCGCGCCACAGGCGCGGCAGGGCAGTCCCGGCATGCGCCCAACCGCGGCAAAGCCCGGGTGGTCACAAATGGGGCAGCGGCTGCGGAGGCGCTGCACGAGGTCTGCGTGGCCCGCTCAATGGCTGCCATGCGCGTCGGGTTGCGATGCGCGCGCATGTCGGTCTCGACATGTGCCGCGCCGCTGAGGAGGATCGCCTGCCCGATCGCATCTGCAAGTGTGTCAGGATCACCGATGTCCTTGCGCAGCAACCGGCGAGGGTCGGGCATGCCGTCCCTCGATGCCATTACGACAAGGCCGTGGGCTGGAAAGCCTGACGCCTCTGCGAAGGCCATGGCCGCCTCGATGCCTGTCGCCACGACGTGGCCGTCATTCGTCTCGATTCCCTCGTCAATGCCTGCGATCTCGAGGCCGCCTGTCCGCTCGAGCAGCAGGACAATCTCCTGCGCCATGGGAACGAAGGGGATGTGCGGATGGGCAAAGAAACTGCCCTCGCTTGCGATGCCGATGGCGGCGGGATCCATCCTGAGGCCTGCCTGCGCCTTCAGACGGGCTGTCTCGACTTGCGTCCCGGGACGGTCGGTCTCGCGCGTGAAGGTGCCAAACGTATCGGTGTCGAGCCCTGCGGCGAGCACCACGTCGAGACCGAGCGCCTCGCGCAGGATGGGGGCGATCACGCGTTCCTTGCCATGCATCGTGGCCAGCACCGCGCGGGTTCCGGCGCGGAAGGGGCCCGCAGCCGGAGACATCAGAAATAGCCTTCCTTCTTCTTGCGTTCGAGAGAGCCGCCTTCCTCGGTATCGGCCATGCGGCCCTGCCGCTCGGAAGTCGATGCCGAGAGCGTTTCGGCCATGACGGAGGCAAGGTCGGCCGCATCGGACCCGACCGCCCCGGTCACGGGCCAGCATCCCAGCGTGCGGAAGCGCACCCTCCGGGTCTTCACAGCGTCACCAGGGCCCAGACGCATGCGCGCGGGCTCGTCGACGACGATGAAGGCGCCCGCGCGCTCCACGACAGGGCGGTCTTGCGCGAAGTAAAGATCACACAGCTCGATGTCGTGGCAGAGCGCGTATTCCCACACATCCATTTCGGTCCAGTTCGACAGCGGGAAGACCCGCGCGGAGTGTCCCGGCAGGAGCCGGGTGTTGTACAGATTCCAGAGCTCAGGCCGCTGTTGCCGCGGATCCCAGGCATGGGCCTCGTTGCGGATGGACACCACGCGCTCCTTGGCGCGCGACTTCTCCTCGTCACGCCGCGCGCCCCCGAAAATGATGTCGAATCCACCCTCGTCGAGGGCAGCCTTGAGGGGATCGGTGCGCATGATCGAGGTGTAGCGCTCGCCGTGATCAAAGGGATTGATGCCCTCGCGCAACCCCTGCTCGTTGCGCCGCACGATCAGGCGAAAGCCGTGCGCGGCCGCAAAGTGGTCACGAAAGCCGATGAGGGTACGGAACTCCCACGTCGAATCGATGTGCAGCAGGGGAAAGGGCGGCTTGGCCGGGTAGAAGGCCCGCAGCGCGAGGTGCGCCATGACCGTCGAATCCTTGCCAGCCGAGAACAGCATCACGGGATTGCGTGCCTCGGCCACGCACTCCCGGATAATGTGGATGGCTTCGGATTCGAGGCGGTCGAGATGACCGCGCCTCGCCGCCTTGATGCCTTCGCCGGGCATCAATGGTAGACCTCGAACAGGCCGGCGCCGCCCATGCCACCGCCGATGCACATCGAGACGACGACGTGCCTGGCCTTGCGGCGGCGACCTTCAAGCAGCACGTGGCCCGTCAGGCGGGCGCCGGTCATGCCGAAGGGGTGGCCGATGGCGATCGAGCCGCCGTTGACGTTGTACTTCGCCGGGTCGATGCCCAGCTTGTCGCGGCTGTAGAGGCACTGGCTGGCGAAGGCCTCGTTCAGTTCCCAGAGATCGATGTCGCTGACCTTCAAGCCATGGCGTTCGAGCAGGCGCGGGATCGCGAAGACGGGGCCGATGCCCATCTCGTCGGGCTCGCAGCCGGCAACGGCCCAGCCCTTGAAGGCGCCAAGGGGCTGAAGGCCGCGACGTTCGGCTTCCTTTGCCTCCATCACCACGATGGCGGCGGCGCCGTCGGAGAGCTGGCTTGCGTTACCGGCCGTGATGAACTTGCCGGGACCCTTGACGGGCTCGAGCCTGGCGAGGCCTTCGAGCGTCGTGTCGGGGCGGTTGCACTCGTCGCGGTCGACCACGTAATCGACGATGCTCTCGGCCTTCGTGACCTTGTCGACGACCTTCATCTTCGTCTTCATGGGCACGATCTCGTCCTTGAACTTGCCGGCCTGCTGGGCGGCGGCCATGCGGCGCTGCGATTCAAGGGAATACTGGTCCTGGTATTCGCGGCTGACATTGTAGCGCGCGGCCACGACGTCGGCGGTATCGATCATCGGCATCCAGTAGGCGGGGTACATCTGGGTGATGCGCTCTTCCTTGCCGCCACCGCCGCCACCCTGGAACGAGATCGAGTCGACGCCCGATCCGACCACGATGTTGGCACCCTCGTGGGTGACGTAGTGCGCGGCATGCGCGATCGCGTTCAGGCCCGACGAGCAGGCGCGATTGATGGTGACGCCAGAGGTCGTGACCGGCAGGCCTGCCAGCAGTGCCGCGCCGCGCGCGACGTTGCCCGAGGCTGCAACGCAGCCGGCGACGACGTCCTCGACCTCCTTCGGGTCGACCCTGGAGCGCTTCACGGCATGCTCGACCGCTTGGCCCAGCATGGCCATGTTGGAGGTGTTGTTGAAGCCCCCGCGGGCGGCCTTGGCGAGACCTGTGCGGGCGTAGGAGACGATGACGGCCTGGCGCATGAATATGATCCTTCTTGCTGGGAGCGCGGGCTTCCAGCCCGCACCTGTGTTTGGGTTGGGATGCGGGCAGGATGCCCGCGCTCCCGGGGTGCTACTTCAGGTCCTGAAAGCGCTTGCCGTCCGCGACCATCTTTTCGAGAAGCTTCGAGGGCTTGAAGTCCCCGCCCATCTGCCCCTCGAACGCCTTCATCTTCGCCAGCACCTTGTCGAGGCCGATCGTATCGCCGAAGAACATCGGGCCGCCGCGATAGACGGGCCAGCCGTAGCCGTTGATCCAGACGATATCGATGTCGGAGGCGCGGATGGCCTTGCCTTCCTCGAGGATCTTCGCACCCTCGTTGATCATGGGGTAGATGCAGCGCTCGATGATCTCCTGGTCGGAGATGGTGCGCTGGTTGACGCCCTGCCTGGCGGCAAAGTCGCGGATGATCTTCTCGACCACGGGCGATGGCTTGGCGTTGCGCTCGGCGTCGTAGTCGTAGAAGCCTGCGCCGGTCTTCTGGCCACGGCGGTCCATCTCGCAGAGGATCTCGCGGATCGTCGAGCTCGTCGACTTTTCCTTGAACCAGCCAATGTCGAGGCCGGCGAGGTCCGACATGGCGAAGGGACCCATCGGGAAGCCGAAGTCATAAAGGACGCGGTCGATGTCCCAGGGCATGGCGCCCTCGAGGATCAGCTTCTGGGCCTCGCGCTGGCGCTGGGCCAGCATGCGGTTGCCCACGAAGCCGGGGCAGACGCCCACGAGGGCGGCGATCTTGCCGATCTTCTTGGCCATCTGCAGCGAGGTGGCGATGACTTCCTTCGAGGTCTTGTCGCCGCGCACCAGTTCCAACAGGCGCATGACGTTGGCGGGCGAGAAGAAGTGCCAGCCAATGACGCTCTCGGGCCGCTTCGTGGCCGCGGCGATCTCGTCCACGTTCAGGTAGGAGGTGTTGGTGGCGAGGATCGCGCCCTGCCTGACGATGCGGTCGAGCTTGCCGAACACGTCCTTCTTGATGCCCATGTCCTCGAACACGGCCTCGACCACGAGATCGCGGTCGGCGAGGTCGTCGAGCGAGAGCGAGCCCGTCAGCATGGCCATGCGCTTTTCCACGTCTTCCATGGTCAGGCGGCCGCGCTTGGCGGTGGTCTCGTAGTTCTTGCGGATCACGGCGAGGCCACGGTCGAGCGCGTCCTGCTTCTGCTCGACGATCGTGACCGGAATTCCCGCATTGAGAAAGTTCATCGCGATGCCGCCGCCCATGGTGCCGGCGCCGATGACGCCGACCTTCTGCACGGGGATGGTCTTCGTGTCGGCGGGCACATCCGGAACCTTCCAGACGGCGCGCTCGGCGAAGAAGACGTAGCGCTGCGCGGCGGACTGGTTGCCGGTCATCAGGCCCATGAACAGGCGACGCTCTTCCTTGAGGCCCTCGTCGAAGGGCAGGTTCACGGCGGCCTCGATGCACTTGATGTTGGCCTCGGGGGCCTCGAAGCCGCGGAACTTGCGGGCGTTGGCCTTGCGGAAGGCGGCGAAGATCTCGGGCTTGCCGCGGGCGGCGTCCATCTTGTCGTTGAGGTCGCGCACGCGCTTGAGGGGGCGCTTCTCGTCGATGACCTTGCGGGCGAAGGCGAGCGCGCCCTCGCGCAGCTTGCCCTCTTCCACCAGTTCGTCGACGAGGCCCATGGCTGCGGAGGCCTTGGCGCCGACATGCTCGCCCGAGGTGACCATCTCGAGCGCGCGTTCGGCGCCCACGATGCGCGGCAGGCGCTGGGTGCCGCCGGCGCCGGGGAGAAGGCCCAGCTTGACCTCTGGCAGCCCGCATTTGGCCGAGGGGACCGCCACGCGGTAGTGGCAGGTCAGCGCGACCTCGAGCCCGCCGCCCAGCGCGGTGCCGTGGATCGCGGCGATGACGGGGACGCGGGCATTCTCGATGGCGGCCTGCGCGTCGAAGAGGCTGGCGCCCTTGGGCGGCTTGCCGAATTCGCTGATATCGGCGCCGGCGATGAAAGTCTGGCCCTGGCAGATCAGCACGATGGCCCGCGTCGCGGGGTTGGCCACCGCCTCGCCTATCCCCTTGAAGATGCCGTCTCGCACGGGCGCCGAGAGGGCGTTCACGGGCGGGGAATTCAGGGTGAGGACGGCGATGTCGCCCTCGAGCGTCAGGTCGGTGACTTCGTTGATGGCTGTCATGTGTTTGCGTTCCGGTTTGTCTGGTCCCGGCAGGCTATTGCATCGGCGGTCAGGGATGCAATGCGGGCGGCGCGCCCGCGTGGGCAGCGACCTGTTGAATTTGCCGGGTTTTTCTGAGGGGGCAGATCGTGGCGCGGAGTCCGACGCTATCGATCAACAGCGCCGAACATCGCCGAAATCGCCGAAAACAAAAATAGAACATATTGACGCAGGGGTGCGAGGTGCTCCCCCATCCACCCCGCTGCTGTCGCGGCGGGGCACCTTCCCGCGCTGTCGCGAGGGAAGGGCCAGGCCAATCCCGTGGGGGCGCGGCCTACTCGGCGGCCTCGGCCCTTGGTGCCGACGGGATCCAGCGGAGGACGGGCTTGCGGGCGGCGGCGGTTTCGTCGAGGCGGCGGCGCGGCGCCAGATGCGGCGCACCTTCGAAGCGTGCCTTGTCGCCGGACTTTGCCGCTGTCGCGAGCCCCTTCATCACGCGGATGAACTCGTCGAGCGCGAATTTGGACTCCGTCTCGGTGGGTTCGATCAGCATGGCGCCGTGGACAACGAGCGGGAAGTACATCGTCATCGGATGATAGCCCTCGTCGATCATCGCCTTGGCGATGTCGAGCGTGGTCACGCCCGTGTCCTTGAGGAAGCTGTCGTCGAACAGGGCCTCGTGCATGCAGGGGCCCGTCGCGCCGAAGGGCGCCGTCATCACGTCCTTGAGCGAGGCGAGGACATAGTTCGCGTTGAGTACCGCGTCGCCGGCCGCCGTATGCAGGCCATCGGCGCCGTGGCTCAGCATGTAGGCCATGGCGCGCGTGAACATGCCCATCTGGCCGTGGAAAGCGCTCATGCGGCCGTAGGGCTGGGCGTCATGGGCCTTCGCGGTGGCCGGATCCTCGACCAGCTGGAACCCGTCCTTGCCGTGGACCACCAGCGGCAACGGCGCGAAGGGTGCAAGGGCCGCCGACAGGACGACCGGGCCGGAACCCGGGCCGCCGCCGCCATGGGGCGTGGAGAAGGTCTTGTGCAGGTTTATGTGCATGGCGTCGATGCCGAGATCGCCCGGGCGCACGCGGCCCACGATGGCGTTGAAGTTGGCGCCATCGCAATAGAAATAGGCGCCCGCCGCGTGGACGGCCTTCGAGATCTCGATCATGTCGTTCTCGAAGAGGCCGCAGGTGTTCGGGTTCGTCAGCATGATCGCCGCGACGTGGGGCCCGAGCTTGGCCTTGAGGGCCTCGAGGTCGACGCGACCGCGTTCGTTTGCCGGAACTTCCTCGACCGTGTAGCCGACGAGGGCTGCGGTCGCCGGGTTGGTCCCATGCGCGGATTCAGGCACGAGGACCACAGTGCGCCTGTCGCCGCGCGCCTCGTGCGCGGCCTTGATCGCCATGAGACCGCACAGCTCGCCATGCGCGCCGGCCTTGGGGCTCATCGCGACGGCCGGCATGTTGGTGAGCAGCTTCAGCCAGTGCGCGAGCTGGTCGATGAGGGCGAGCGCCCCCTGGACCGTCGAGACGGGCTGCAGCGGATGGATGTCGGCAAAGCCCGCCAGCCGCGCCATCTTCTCGTTCAGGCGCGGGTTGTGCTTCATCGTGCACGAGCCCAGCGGATAGAAGCCGCTGTCGATCGCGTAGTTCTTGCGGCTGAGGCGCACGAAATGGCGTACGACTTCGGGTTCCGACAGGCCCGGCAGGCCGATCGTGCCACGGCGGCGCAGGCCGCCCAGGCGATCATGCTTCAGTTCGGGCTCGGGCAGGTCGACGCCGCACTTGCCGGTGCGACCGAGTTCGAAGATCAGCTTTTCCTCGTGATCGAGGCCGCTGTGGCCCGAGATCGTCGTGAAGCCCGCTGTGTCGCCGCCCGTGGCGGCCGTGGGGCGTCCTTGCTTGTTCATCATCACAGCACCTTTGCGAGCGCGCCCGCGAGCGCGTCGATGTCGGAGGGTGTCACCGTTTCCGTCACGGCGACGAGGAGGAGATTGGCTGCAGCCGGGTCGTTCGGCTTCAGGCGCGAGACGGGAACGCCCGCGATGATGCCCTGGCCTGCCAGCGTATCGACGACGGCGGCGGCAGGCTTCGACAGCTTCAGCGTGAACTCGTTGAAGAAGGTCGGGGTGACCAGTTCAACGCCCTTGACCTTCGAGAGGCGGTCGGCGGCAAGGACTGCGCGGTCATGGTTCAGCGCGGCCAGCCTGCGGAAGCCATCTTCGCCGAGAAGCGAGAGATGGATCGTGAAGGCCAGAACGCAGAGCCCCGAGTTCGTGCAGATGTTCGAGGTCGCCTTCTCGCGGCGGATGTGCTGCTCGCGCGTGGAGAGCGTCAGCACGAAGCCGCGCCGCCCTTCGGCGTCGACGGTCTCGCCGGCGAGGCGGCCCGGCATCTGGCGCAGGAATTTCTGGCGCGTCGCCAAAATGCCAAGATAGGGGCCGCCGAAATTCAGCGCGTTGCCGATGGACTGGCCCTCGCCGACGACGATGTCGGCGCCCATCTCGCCCGGCGGGGTGATGGCCCCCAGCGAGACGATCTCGGTCACGACGGCAATCAGGAGCGCGCCCTTGGCATGGGCGGCGTCGGAGAGCGGCGTGATGTCGGCGATGCTGCCGTAGAAGTCCGGGTTCTGGACCACGAAGCAGGCGGTCTTGTCGTCGAGCGTCGCGGCGTCGCCGTCCACGACCTCGATGTCGGCCATCTCGCAGGTGGTGCGGACGGTCTCGGCGTATTGCGGATGCAGCTGGCGGGACAGCACGACCCGCTTGCGGCCCGTCACGCGGGCGGCCATCAGAACGGCCTCGGCGGTGCCGGTGGAGCCGTCATACATGGAGGCGTTGGCGACCTCCATGCCGGTCAGCATGCAGATCTGGGTCTGGAACTCGAACAGGTACTGGAGCGTGCCCTGCGCGATTTCCGGCTGGTAGGGCGTGTAGCTGGTCAGGTACTCCGAGCGCTGGATCAGGTGATCGACCGACGCGGGGACATGGTGGCGATAGGCGCCCGCGCCGCAGAAGAAGGGCACGGAGCCGGCGCTCACGTTGCGGGCGGCGAGTCTGGCCATCTGGCGCTCGACCTCGATCTCGCCTGCGTGCATGGGCAGGTCGATGAGGGTCGTCAGCCGGGCTGCGGCGGGCACGTCGCGGAACAGGTCGTCGACGGATTTCGTGCCGATGACGCCCAGCATCTGCCGGCGGTCGGCTTCGGTCAGCGGAAGATAACGCATCAGAGCCCCTTCAGGTATTCGTTGTACTGGGTTTCGGACATCAGCTCGCCAAGCTCGGCCTCGTTGGTGACCTTGAGCTTGAGGAACCAGCCATTGCCGGCGGGATCGGCGTTGACCTTCGCGGGCTCGCCCTCGAGCGCGCTGTTGACCTCGACCACTTCGCCGGACAGGGGCGCGTAGACCTCGGAGGCGGCCTTGACGCTTTCAACGACGGCGGCCTCGCCGCCCTTGGTCACCTTCTTGCCGACCGAGGGAAGCTCCACAAAGACGACATCGCCGAGCTGCTCGGCAGCATAGGGCGTGATGCCGACGGTGGCCGTGTTGCCGTCGATGCGAACCCATTCATGGTCTTTGGTGTATCTGGTGGTCATGGCGTGATGTTCCATTTGTTGGTTTCCTCCCCCGCTGAAGCGGTGGAGGAAATGTGTGGGGCGACAGTCATGGCTTGTAGAACCGCTTGGGTACGAAAGGCATCGGAACGACGCGGGCGGGGAGGACTTGCGTTCTCACCTTGAGGCCGAGCGTGGTGCCGTCCTTTGCGTAATCCGGGGACACATAGCCCATGGCGACGGGGCCATTGACGCTGGGGCCGAAGCCGCCGGAGGTCACGCGCCCCACGACGGCGCCGTCGGCGTTGACGATCTCGGCGCCCTCGCGTGCGGGGGCCTTGCCTTCGGGCTTGAGCCCCACGCGCACGCGCTTCGCGCCATTGAAGAGCTGGTCGAGGATGCGCGCGTCGCCGGGGAAGCCCTTCTCGAGCTTGCGGCGCTTGGAGATGGCCCAGACAAGATCGGCTTCGACCGGCGTCGTCGCCTCGTCGATGTCGTGGCCATAGAGGCAGAGACCGGCTTCGAGACGCAGGCTGTCGCGGGCGCCGAGGCCGATGGGCAGCACGTTTGCATCGGCCAGCAGGACGCGGGCGAAAGCGGTCGCGATGGCGCCCGGCACCGAGATTTCGTAGCCGTCCTCGCCCGTGTAGCCCGAGCGCGAGACATAGAGCACCTGGCGCTCCCAGGTGAACTTGCGCATGGTCATGAACAGCATCGTGCCGACGCCGGGGACCACGCGCTCCAGCACCTCGTGGGCCTTGGGGCCCTGCAATGCGATGAGGGCGCGGTCCTCGAGGCGCTCGACGCGCACCCGGCCCTTCAGCGCGCCCGCGATGTGGGCGAAGTCGGCGTCCTTCGTGCCTGCGTTGACAACGAGGAACAGGGTTCCTGCCTCGTCCGCGGCTTCCGGCCTTGTCGCCATCAGGTCATCGCGGATGCCGCCCTGATCGTTCAGCAGCAGGGTGTAGCGGATCTGGCCGGGCTTCAAGCCCTTGATGTCGCCGGGGACCAGCGTCTCGACGGCGGCGGCGATGTCGTCGTGACCGCCCTTGCCTTCCAGGTGCAGGATCGCCTGGCCCATGTGCGAGACGTCGAACAGGCCTGCGGCCGCGCGGGTGTGCAGGTGCTCCTTCAGGATGCCCGTCGGGAACTGCACGGGCATCTCATAGCCCGCGAACGGGACCATCTTGCCGCCGAGCTCGGTGTTGAGGGCGAAGAGCGGCGTGCGCTTCAGTGTTTCGTTGGTGGCCGGTTCGGCCATGGGCGGTCCTTCCTGATCGGCGTCGCGGGTTGCACCATGTCACCAGATCTGTGCGCTGCCGCACGGCTCCGTTGCCATCGTGCCCCTGCCTGTCATGAGGACCTGAGAGATTTCGCGGCTTGCACCTGGCGCGCCGCCTACCCCGTCGGTGGGACGATGGCGCGTGGTTGGTGCGCCTCGTCCGCTTTCCAGACTGTCATCGCCTTTGCGGTCCCGGGTGCCTGAGAGATTCCAGGGCGGTTGCTCCTTCGGCGGCACGGCGTCCCCTGGTCGGGGGCCCTGCTCTCTTCCGCAAAGGGTCGAATGTATGGCCGTGCGAACCGGCGCCTCGCGGCGGGGTTCGGACGTTGCGGGGATGGTGGCGAGTGCCGCTTTGAGAGTCAACGCGGCGCGGTGGGTTATTCTGGGGGTTGGCGACGGCAGGCCCCAAGCGGGAGCTGCCCTGCCGCTGCGGCCGGATGGGTCTGGCCTTCAGGTGGGGCTGCGGCGCGTGGCTGCATCCCCGCAGAGGCGACTGGCCGGACGGCCCTTCGTGCGAAAGGCGAAAAGCGTGTCCTTTGCGTGCATCCCGGCCGCGAATCATCGCCCGATTGCCGGGGCCGCATTGCCAATCCGGGCGGGTCTCTCTCTAATTTCGGGAACCGGCCGGGGGGCGGGGCGTTCAGCACGCGAACAACTGGCTCGCGCGCCCATTCTCCCGCGCGCGGGAGGTCGAGAGCGGTCATACGGCATGTCCAAAGGACATCACGACACGCATGGAGAAGCGGGCCCCAATGGGATCACGCTGAACGATCTGCACGTCTCGTCGCCGCGCAAGACCACGGAGATGTTCAGCATCAAGGGTGCTGTCAGCGACAAGTCCCCCTTGGCGAAGGAAGCCGGGTCGCCGTTCCGAGGTTTGAACCTGAGGTCGTTGCTCGGCCTTTCGCTCTTCTATGTCAGTGCGTTTGTCATCTCGCATTCCCTGGTCGCCTCGTTTCTCGGGAACGACGTAGCTGCGTACCTTGCGATGTTTACGCCCCAGCATGCCACTGCAACGCCGATCGCGCTGGCATTTTTGGCGATCATCGGACAGTCGCTCGGTCTCTGGGTCCTGTCGGCGACCGGGGGATTAAAGCTGCTCCTCGACTCATTTCCCCTTGAGCTGCCGGAAGCCTTTTCGGACGACAAGAGCTTTGCGAAGCGGATTAAGCCCAAGACGAACATGATCACCTTCGGGCACCTGCAGGTCAGCTATCATGTCACCGACAAGGCACTCGTCGTGCGCTCGCTCGCTGACCGCCTCGTTGCCGTATTCAGCGGCTCGATGATCGAAAGTGCCGAGATCGGTGATGAGGAGGATTACGCGCCGTGGCGGGGCAACGAGAAGACTCCACCCGCGGTGGTCACGCTCGAGACTGTCGGCGGATTCGAAACTTCGGGGTACAAGTCGAAGCTGATCATCCATGGGATGTACTTCGAAACACCTGGCCTCAAGGCTGCCGACACACGAAAGAAGGTCGAGGAATTCATAAAGCAGATTGCCAAAATAAAAATGGAGTAAAGCCCGCGGCCCATGCGGCTTGGCGAGAGGATACCACATGCAGATGACCACTGAACTTGCCATGGCTGTTGCGATCATTGCGCTGGGCCTGTTCCAGCTGGTGCTGGCTGCCATCGAGTATCGGCGCGTGCACGGCGTGCACTATGCGAACACGGCACGGGACAAGGCATCGCAGAAGCCGGACTCGCCGCTGCTCGGCCGCCTGACGCGCGCGCAGGCGAACCTCATGGAGACGGCGCCGTATTTCATCGGGATCTGCGTGATCATTGCCGTGTCGGGCATGAGTACGCCGGCGACGCAGGTGGCGGCGGTGATCTTCGTCGCGGCGCGCATCGTGTATTTCCCGCTCTACGCGCTGGGCGTGCCCTATCTGAGGGGCGTTGTGTGGCTCGTCTCGTTCGTGGCGCTGTGCGCGATGGTTGGAGCCGTGGGGATGGCGATTGACTGGGTTGCGATGGTTGAGCCTGCCGTTACATGGGCGCGGTCGCTGCAGGGCGTCTGAAAGCGCGTTATCGATCGACGGGGGTTGCCCCCTCCACCATCGCTGCGCGATGGTCCCCCTCCCCCGCTGACGCGGTGGAGGAGGCGGGATTACATTCGGTCGGGTATCTCGATGCCAAGGAGATCAAGCAGCGTCTCCAGTTCGCGAAGCGTGAGGCGGCAGAGGGAGAGCCACTGCGTGCGGCGCGTGGCGTCGGGTTCGCTGAGAATGTGGTGGGCCGCGTAGAACCGGCTGAAGGCCTGCGCGAGTTCGAAAGCGAAGGCGCAGAGGATGTTGGGGGCGCGCTTTGACATGGCCTGCTCGATCGTATGCGGGAGGCGGTCGAGGGTGAGCATCAGGGCGCGCTCGGGGTCGGAGAGGGGGGCCCCCTCCACCATCGCTACGCGATGGTCCCCCTCCCCCGGCTTCGCGGGGGAGGACAACAAGGGATGGTCCCCCTCCCCCGGCTTCGCGGGGGAGGAAACGGTCTGCTCGTCGGCCTTCTTCAGGAGGCTCTTGATGCGGACGGCGGCGTATTGGAGGTAGGGGCCGGTTTCGCCCTCGAACCTGGTGAAGCGCGTGAGGTCGAAGATGTAGTTGGTCAGGCGGTGGTTCGAGAGGTCGGCGAACTTGATGGCGGCGAGGCCGACCTTGCGGGCGATTTCCTGGCGCTCGGCCTCCGGGTATTCGGTGGCGAGGCCCGCCTCGTTGAGGCGCGCGAGGGCTTCCTGTTTTGCCTGCTCGATCAGGTCGTGGAGCTTCACGACACCGCCAGCGCGGGTCTTGAAGGGCTTGCCGTCGGGACCGTTCACGGTGCCGAAGCCCACATGCTCAAGCTCTGACTTGCCGGCGAGGCCTGTCTTCCTGGCGCCGCGGAAGACTTTCTCGAAATGGTCGTGCTGGGGCTGGCCCACCACGTAGAGCATCAGGTCGGGGTCGATGGTCCGGACGCGGTCGACGATGGTGGCGAGGTCGGTCGTCTCGTAGAGCGCGGCGCCGTCGGACTTCTGGACGATGAGCGGCGGCAATTCCTTCTTGTCCGTAGGCTCGCCGATGCGCACGACAAGCGCGCCTTCGCTCTCTTCTGCGATGCCGCGGGCCTTGAGGTCGGCCACCATGGGGGCGACGATGTGGTCGACGTCACTTTCGCCCTTCCACCAGTCGAACTCGACGCCAAGCGCCGAGAACTCGCGCCGAACGCCCTCGAAGGAGACGGCGCGGAAATGTTCCCACAAGGCGCGGTAGCCGGGGCGTCCGGCCTGGAGCTCGGCGGTTGCCTTGCGGGCCTCTTCGAGACGCGCGGGGTCTGCCTTGCAGGTGGCCGAGGCGCGCGGATAGAGCACCTCGAGGTCATCCATCGTGACCGGCGACGTCGCGGGATAGGAGCCTGTCAGCGCGGCATCGAAATAGGGAAGATCGGGCTTCTCGCGCTTGAGTTCGGTGATGAGCTGGCCCATCTGCAGGCCCCAGTCGCCGAAATGCACGTCGCCGATCACCCTGTCCCCGACAAAGCGGTAAAGGCGCTTGAGGGCATCACCGATGATGAGCGAGCGCAGGTGGCCCACATGCATGGTCTTGGCGATGTTGGGGCCGCCGTAATCGATGATGACGGTCCGCGGCGTGGCACTGGCCGGCACGCCGCAGCGCGGGTCATCGCGCAGGGCCGTGAGATGGGCGGCAATCGCGGCGTCGGTCAGGCTGATGTTGATGAAGCCAGGGCCTGCGATCTCGAGCCGTGCGAAGCGGGGATCGGCTTGCAGCCGCGCGAGCACCTTCTCGGCGATGGCGCGGGGGTTGGCCCTGGCGGCCTTGGCCGCGGCAAGCGCGCCATTGCACTGGAACTGCGCGAGGTCCGGCCGGTCGGACGTGGTGACGTGGCCGTGGACGGGATCGAGCCCCTCGGCGGTGAAGGCCTCTGCTGCGAGGCCGGACAGGATTTTCGTGAGCGATGCCATGGTAGCGCGGGGTTTAGCGCGGATGACAGGCGCCTGTCACGCGGACGCTTGGAAGCATGGGACACGCGACCGGTCAGCGCGTGTTGGCGCGGTTCCAGGCCAGTTGCGCCTCGGTCAGCTGGAAGCCGATGGTGACCGAGTAGTCATCGGCGCTGGTGCCGGGCTCGATCGGGATGTCGACGCGGGCGACGGATTCCTTGACGAAGAGCGTGCGGTCCTTGCCGGCGAAGGGCAGCTTGAGGTCGAAGACCTGTTTCTCGATGACCTTGCCGCCGGCGATCACTGCGACGAAATAGGGGACCGTGCGCGCCTCGATGGCGGCTTCCGGCGCGATGGCACCCTTCACCATGAATGTCAGGTTTGTCTTTGCAGACGCCTTGCTGATGGCGCAGCCCAGTTCGGGCTTCACGATCTCGGCCTTGAGCTCGACCTTGCTGCCATCCATCACGGCTACGCGCGAGGCGTCCGCCAGGATGGAGATGGAGGGACACGTCGATGCGCGCGCCTTGGTCCTGGCGTCGGCGGAGATCGGTGCGAAGGCTGCGATCGCGGCCAGCGCAAGGCCAGTTGCGATGAGGGCGTTACGGGACATGAGGTGCCTGCGGTCGGTCGGGGATGATCGTGGTTACCCACAAGAGACCCTAAGCGTTCCGTGGGCTCCGCGTCTACCCGTCGATCCAACGATTTGCACAGCATGGTATTTTGGCGTCAGCCGCCCTATGTTTGTGGGCGTTGCGACCCTGCAACTTTTGATAGCCGGACCCCTGCCCCGTGACGAGTATTTCCAAGGCGCCATTGACCATCCTGCTCGCGGCGCCGCGCGGGTTCTGCGCGGGGGTCGATCGCGCCATCCAGATCGTGGAGCGCGCGCTGGAGAAATACGGGGCGCCTGTCTATGTGCGCCACGAGATTGTCCACAACCGCTACGTGGTCCAGGGCCTCGAGAAGAAGGGCGCTGTGTTCGTGAAGGAACTGGACGCCGTGCCCGAGGGGGCACCGGTCGTCTTTTCGGCCCATGGCGTTCCGAAGTCGGTCCCGGCACATGCACGCGAGCGCCGCCTCATGGCTCTCGATGCGACCTGCCCGCTCGTCTCCAAGGTGCATGTCGAGGCCGAGCGCCACCATGCGGCAGGGCTCGAGATCATCCTCATCGGACACGCTGGCCATCCGGAGGTCATCGGCACGATGGGGCAATTGCCGCCGGGTGCCGTGAAACTCGTGGAGACCGTGGCCGATGCCCAAGCCTTCGTCGCTGCAGATCCGGCGCGGCTTGCCTACATCACGCAGACCACGCTTTCAGTCGATGACACGGTCGAGATCGTCGGTGTGCTCAAGCGGCGCTTCCCGCTGATCGCGGGGCCCCACAAGGAAGACATCTGCTATGCCACGACCAACCGGCAGGAGGCCGTGAAGGCCATCGCGCCGCGCTCGGACGTGGTGCTTGTCATCGGGGCACCGAACTCGTCGAACTCGATGCGTCTCGTCGAGGTGGCGTCGCGCGCCGGTGTCAAGCGCTCGGCGCTGGTGCAGCGGGCGACCGACATCGACTGGACCATGATGGACGGTGTTGCGACCGTCGGCCTGACTGCGGGGGCCAGCGCGCCGGATGTGCTGATCCGCGAGGTGATCGATGCGTTCCGTGAACGCTTCGAGGTGACCGTCGAGGAAACCGAGACGGCGCGGGAAACCGTGCAGTTCCGCCTGCCGCGGGCGCTGGCCTGATCAGGGTGTAGCGGCCGTCTCTTTTCGCAGGCGGGCGCAGGCCTTAGACTACGATCTTCCTGTATCCGAGGTCCATGCCATGTCCCTGTCGCGCCTTTGCCTGCTTCCGCTGCTGCTTGCCGTCGCCGTCCTGTTCGCCACCACAGGGCGGGCCGAAGCCACGCCGTGCGACCGTGGCTACTTGCAGGGGTTTGTCGTTCTCGATGAACGCGGGGGCGTTGCCTGGGATCCGGGCGATATCGAGTGCGTCGAGTTCTTCCGCTTCACGGTCTCGACCCCCGGCGGACCGCGTACCTTCCGCGGCATCGGCGATGTCAATGCGCCCACCCTCCTGCGTCGGGGCGATATTGCACGCGTCGAGGCTGGCGCCCGACGTGCGGCTGCGCGGCTTGCGGATCTCGGCGATTACCGGATCAATGACGTTACCTATCTGGTGACAACGCTCCCCAGCGAAGCCATGACAGCTCGGGTGTTCCTGCCAGATGGTAGCCAGAAGCACGGCGGCGCCGCAGGATGGGCGCTGACCTCGCCGCGGGCCGACCGGCCCGAGTGTCCTGTCACCCTGTTCCTCTTTGACAGGTTCGAGGGTGATGACATCGCCTTCGTCGTCGCGCACGAGACATTCCACTGCGTGCAAAATGCAACGCTCACGCCGGAGCAGGGCAATTCGCGGAGCAGCGGCGGGTTGTGGTGGGGCGAGGGTTCGGCGGAACTGTTCGCGGCGCATGTGTCGCGCGCGGGAACCGAATGGAACCGGGCGTCGCGGTTTCGCAGGGCCGTTGAAGCCGAGCGTCCACTCTACGCGATGGAGTATGAGGCTGCGATCTTCTTCTACTGGCTGGGCGAGCGACGCGGGCTTGGCGGGCTCATGCCTTTCCTGCGCCGAATGGCTTCACGGCCGGACGATGCCGCACAGCGCGCAGCCCTGCGGTCGGTCCTGACCCCAGCCGAGTTCATGCAGTTCGCGCAGGACTTCGACGATGGGCGGATCCGCTATCCGGGCGGCATTGCGCTTGATTTCGGGCCCCGCATCGACGGGCCGACATGGAGCGTCAGCGCGTCCACGACAGTTCAGCGACGCATCAAGCCCTTCGTGATCAGCCCGGGCTGGACGGACTATGCCTGCGGCACATGGAGCAACCGGGTGACGCCGGTCGGCGTCAACGTCACGGTTCGCGCCGACGGGGCCAGCACATGGACCGCATGGCCCAGCGAGACGGACTGCCGTGCGGCCGGACGCGCGCGCTATCGCGTGATGGCCATGCACACCGGCGATGACCGGCCAGAACTCGCATTGAATGCCAATCGCAGGCTTGCCTGCACGTCGTGCCTGACAGGGGACACGCCCATCGACGCCTGCCTCGTTGGCTCCTGGGAAATGACAGGTGGTGGGCCCATGGAATGGATGAAGCGGCGCCTGCCGCCAGGCGTCAGTGTCCCGCGCGACAACATGGGAACGCTGCGCATCCGGCTGAACGACGACGGGTCGTTCTCGTCCGAGTCGGTCGGCATCGACTACCAGATGCAGGCTGTCGATGGCCGTAACACCACGACCGGCGACGTGGCGGGTCGCACCAGCCGGGTCACAGGCTACTGGTCGGCGCGCGGTGGCGTGATGCGGGCCTGCTCGGCCGGGGCCAGTGCGGACGCCACGGTGACAGCGCGCGGCGGCGGCGTGACGGCGAGTACGCCCTATTCCATGAGCACGGGTCCGCTCAGCGGCGAAACCCGCTATACCTGCAACGCGACAACGTTTACGTCGCAGGTCCCGATGCCCCGGTACGAGCCCATGGAGTATCGTTTCCGGCGTACATCACCGCCGCCTTCCACCCCGCGCTAGAAGGGCTTCATGGCCGTCTATACCGACGTCAGTGACACAGATCTCAACACCTTCCTCGAAGCCTTCGACCTGGGGCCCGTACTCTCGTTCAAGGGGATCGCGGAGGGGGTTGAGAATTCTAATTTCTTCCTGAAGACCCAGAGTGGGTCTTACTTCCTCACGCTCTATGAGAAGCGGGTGCAGGAAGTGGACCTGCCATATTTCCTTGGCCTGCTCGCCCATCTCTCGGCGCGTGGCATCCCCTGCCCGCTGCCGGTGCGCGCACGCGACGGCAAGCTGTGGCGCAGCCTGAACGGCCGGCCGGCGGCGATCGTGACCTTCCTGAGCGGATTGTCGCCACGCAAGCCTGACGCGCAGCAATGCGGCGAGCTGGGTGCGGCGCTGGCGCGGCTGCACATGGCGGGAAGCGACTATCTTTTGCACCGGGACAATGCGCTGTCCGTGCAGGGCTGGAAGCAGCTTGTGAAAACATGCGAGCCGCGGGCGAATACGGTGATGATGGGGCTGGCGCAGACGATCGTCTCGGAGGTGCGGCTGCTTGAGGAACGCTGGCCCGCAGGGCTGCCGGAGGGCGTCATCCATGCCGACCTGTTCCCCGACAACGTGTTCTTCATGGACGGCAAGGTCAGCGGCCTCTTCGACTTCTATTTCGCCTGCAACGATGCGCTTGCCTATGACATCGCCGTGGCCCTGAATGCCTGGTGCTTCGAGCCCGACGGGGCCTACAACATCACGAAGGGGCGCGCGCTGCTGTCGTGCTATCGCGCCGTGCGGCCGCTGACCGGGGCTGAGGTCGCGGCCCTGCCGGTACTGGCGCGCGGGGCGGCGCTGCGCTTCCTGCTCACGAGGCTGCATGACTGGCTGAACCGGGATCCCCATGCCCTGGTGACAGTGAAGGATCCGGTCGAGTATCTCACCAAGCTGCGATTTCACCAGGGCGCGACGGGTGCGGCCTCGTATGGATGGCCATCATGAACCATGTCGAGATCTATACCGATGGCGCGTGCTCGGGAAACCCGGGGCCCGGCGGCTGGGGTGCCATCCTCGTCTTCCGGGAGTCGCGGCGCGAACTGTCCGGTGGCGAGCGGGATACGACCAATAATCGCATGGAACTGATGGCCGCGATTGCGGCGCTTGAGGCACTCAAGCGGCCCTGCGAGGTGCACCTGCATACCGACAGCATGTACCTGAAGGACGGGATCACCAAGTGGATCAAGGGCTGGAAGGCGAAGGGCTGGAAGACGGCCGACCGAAAGCCGGTCAAGAACGTGGACCTCTGGCAGCGGCTCGACGAGGCCACGGCACACCACAAGATTTCATGGCGATGGGTGCGCGGGCACAATGGGCACGAGATGAACGAGCAGGCCGACGCGCTGGCGCGGGCCGCGGTACCGGCCCGCTGAGATCCTGCCCCCGGACAGGTTCCGGAGGCAGGCCTTTCAGGACCTCAGAGCTTGCCGAGGATGTATTCGGCGGCTGAAAGCTTGAACCCGCCGCCCTCTTCCACTTCGAGCGCCTTGACCACGCCGTTCTCGACGATGGCCGCGTAGCGCTGGCTGCGCAGGCCCATGCCGAACTTCGTGGCGTCGAGTTCGAGGCCGAGTTTCCTCGTGAAGTCGCCGTTGCCGTCGGCGAGCAGCTGGACCTTGCCGTCTGCATTCTGGGACTTGCCCCAGGCCCCCATGACAAAGGCGTCGTTCACCGAAAGGCAGACAAGGCTGTCGACGCCCTTCTTCGCGAAATCAGCGGCGTGCTCGACATAGCCCGGGAGGTGACGGGCCGAGCAGGTCGGCGTGAAGGCACCGGGCACGGCGAACAGCACGACCTTCTTGCCGGCGAAGAGTTCGTCGGTCGTGACCGGGGCAGGCCCCTTGTCGGTCATGTGGGTCAGGGTGGCGGACGGGATTTTTTCTCCAACCTTGATCGTCATGGCATGGTCCTCTCTGGAACTGGTTGTGCGGATGGGCAGGATGTAGGCGATCCAGCGGCGTGAGAAAAGGCTGGATCACCTTCTCTTGCCAATTTCCCCTACTGCGACTATGGCTCCGGCAGGCTTGTTTCCGCGGCTGTGCGTGATCCTTGCCCGCGCGATCCTGTGGACGAGCGGGCGCGAGGTGCCGCATGACGCCTGCGGAAGCGGGGCTATGCCCTGACATGAACGAAATATAATCCGTGCACTGTACGGATCGATCCGTTCACTGAAGGCTGCATTGACGCGGCGCCGAACGGGCATCCTGCCATGCACCGCGCGCAAGGAAATTCAACGCTGCAGCGCAGCGGGTCCCTTCCAGACGGGGCCGAACGCGATTACAATCAGGTCATGGGCTTTTTCGGCGCATCACGACAGGCAACGCCACCGGCCTCGGGCTCGCTCGAGGGGCAAGTGCTCATTGCCATGCCGAACATCCCGGACAAGAAGATGGACAGGGCCGCCATCTTCCTGTGCGCGCACTCCGAGCGCGGCGCCATGGGCCTCATCCTGAACAAGCTCGTGCGCGACATGTCATTCATCGATCTGCTGCGCCAGCTCAGGATCATGCCGAAGGCCAGCCGCGTCGAGGGCATTCCCGTGCAGTTCGGCGGGCCGGTCGATACCGAACGCGGCTTCGTCCTGCACTCGGGCGAGTATGAAGCCGGCAGCAACACGATGCGCATCGGCGGCCATGCCGGCCTGAACCTGGGGCTGACGGCGACGGTCGATGTCGTGACCGACATTGCCGAGGGCCGTGGCCCCCGCGCCTCGATGCTGGCGCTCGGCTATGCCGGCTGGGGCGCTGGACAGCTTGAGGCCGAGCTTGCGCGGCATGCCTGGCTCATCTGTCCGTCGGATGACTTCCTGCTGTTCGGGCAGCAATACCAGCTGAAGTGGGAGCACGGGTTGCGCAAGCTTGGCATCACGCCGTCACAGCTTTCGCGGGACTCGGGACGGGCCTGATCCGCCGGGTCGCGGCAGCCCGCGCGGCGCGGGAGCCGGGCGCAGGCTTGCGGCGAGGAAATTGTAGGCCTGGTTGGCCGTCATCGGTGCCCCGAACAGGAAACCCTGCGAAAACTCGCATTGCAGCGACCTGAGGCTTGCAGCTTCGGCCTCGGTCTCCACACCCTCGGCGACAACCGACATGTCGAGATCGTGTGCCAGGCGGATGATCGAGCGCAGGACAACCGGCGTTTCCTCGTTGTGCGCCATGTCGGTGATGAAGCTGCGGTCTATCTTGACGGTGTCGAAGGGGAAGCGCTGCAGGTAGGCCAGCGACGAGAAGCCGGTGCCGAAGTCGTCGAGTGCGAGGCCGGCGCCCGCATCCTTGAGATGCCCGAGCGCCTCGGCCATCGAGTCCGGGTTCTGCATGAGTACGCTTTCGGTGATTTCGAGCTTCAGCGACAGGCGCTGCGGGTTCTGCCGATCGAGGATGCCGATGACGTCGTCGAAGAAGGACTGCCGCAGCAACTGGCGCGCCGAGACGTTGACGCTGCAGAATACCGGATCGCGCATGGGGAAGGCCTGCTGCCAGCGGCGCAATTCGACGGCCGCGCGCTCGACGGCGTAGCTGCCCAGCGGAATGATCAGGCCTGTTTCCTCGGCAAGCGGAATGAACTCGGCCGGGGCCAGCAGGCCGCGCTGGGGGTGGCGCCAGCGCATGAGGGCCTCGAACCCGGCCACCGAATTGTCGGCGAGGCGGATGATGGGCTGGTAGTGCAGCTCGATCTGCTGGCGCTCGAGCGCCGAGCGCAGGTCTGCGTCCATGGTCAGGCGGTCGGGGGAGCGCGGCTTCATCTGGGGCTGATAGATCTCGAAGCCGCCCCGACCTGCCCGCTTGGCGTGGTACATTGCCAGTTCCGCCTCGCGCAGGACCTGCGTACCCTGGCGATGCTCGGCTTCGATCAGGGCGAGGCCGATCGATGCGGCCGGGTACACCTCCCGCCCCCCGACAGACACCGGCTGGACAAGCGCATCGCGGATGCGCTGGGCCACGATGGCGCCGTCCTCGTCGCCGGGGCTGCCCAGGGCCAGAACAGCGAATTCCTCGCTGCCGAGCCGCGCAACAGCGTCCTCAGGGCCGACGGCGTGGTCGAGCCTCTGGGCGATCTGGACGAGGAAACGGTCGCCGGCGTCGTGGCCCATGGCATCGATGACGGCGCGCACGCGGTCGACATCGACGGCGAGCACGGCTCCGTGCATTCGGGCCTTGCCGACCTTCATCGTCGCCAGCATGGCGTCGAGGCGCCTGATGAAGGCTGCGCGCTGCACGAGGCCCGTGGCGGGATCGACTTCGTCATCGACGGGCTTGCGCTGTTCCTGCGCCTTGCGCGCGGTGATGTCGCTGACCACGCCGATGCAGCGGATGGCCCGGCCAGCCGGATTGGCCACGCAACTTGCCCGAAGCTGGACCCAGCGGAAGCCGCCCTTGCCGTGGCGCATGCGGACTTCCAGCGTGAACGAGGCGTTTCCCTGACGACGATGGGTGTTCATCGTGTCAGCATAGGTCGTGATGTCCTCGGGAAGGATGAGGTCGGCCCACCGGCGTTCCGAGTTGCCCATGGCGCCAGCCTCAAGGCCAAGCAGGGCCTCGACCGAGGGCGAGACGAACAGCGTGTCGGTCTCGAAGTTCCAGTCCCACAGGCCCTGGTGGGCGGCAGCGAGGCCGAGCGCGTAGCGATACTCGGCCTCCCGCGCCTTGCGGCCTTCCTCGGACAATTGCTCGCGCGAGGCTTCGTCAAGTTCAGGTTCGGCGGGAGCTGCGGCTGCGAAGGCCAGCGCGATGGCACCGGCCGTGAAAACGGCATCGCCGAAGAGCGCCGACCCTGGAAGCGTGTCGATGAAGCCGAGGGGCAGCAGTTCCGGCAACAGGGCCGCGGCCGCGAGGATCGCGAGACCCGGCAGCAGTGCACGGGCCCGCGCGCCCCGGCGACGGGCGTCGATCGCTGCAAGGCCTGCGGCGAGCAGCAGCCCGAACCAGAGGATCGCCTTGAGCAAGGGCCAGGCGGGCTCCACGCCTGCCGCTGCAATCGCGGCAAAGCCGATGGTCGCGAAGGCGACGCCGTCAAAGACCAGCGCGAAACGCGGGCGGGCATGGTCCCAGGCGAGGTGGGCGTTCAGATAGCGTAGCGCGGCCGCGAACATTCCTGCGCCGGCCATTACCAGCAGGCCCGCTGGCAGGGCCAGCAGCAACTCGCCAAGGACCAGCAGCACCAGGCAGGCAAGCCCTGCCGCCGCCCAGCCTGGCTCCCAGGCATTGCGCAGGACGGCCAGCCCGGTCAGCCAGGCCACCATCACCAGAAGCGCGCCGCCCAGCAATCCCCTGACCAGCGTCTCGTTACGCTGGCTGGCGGACAGGGCCTCGGGTTTCCAGAAGCGCCAGCGGGCAGCCGCTCCTGCATCCTGCACCTGAACGGCAAAGCGCGCGGTGGCGAAGGGCTCGAGGAAGAGTTCTGCGGCGCGCCGCCCGTCGATTGCGACGATGCGCATGCGGGCGCCCTCGCCCACCAGTTCGACCGCGACCATCCGGGGGCTGTTGCCGCGCGACAGGAAACGCAGTGCGCCCTCGCCTGTTGCGTCCACGGTGATGATGCGGTGCAGTTCCTGTGGCTTGGGATTTGCGATCTCGAGTGACTTCCAGTCGTGGGGTGCGCGTGCGGGGGCATTCGCGGCGACCGCGGAAGGCACGTAGGGCTCGAGCCAGGGCGTGATGTCGGAGACATCCTGCTCGATGCGAACGGGTGCTGCGGCCTGCGAGGGCTGCACGATCGCTGCAAGAAGGACCAGCCCGATCACGCACGCAAGCCAAGGCCGACAGGAGCGAAGCCGCTGCCACTCCTTGAACATCTGTTGCATGGCGTGCAAGGCGTGAGGCACGGGACGGTGTCGTCGCAGCTTCGAGTTACCGGGAGGCTTCCTTATACGCCACCACCCATGATCCCGCGGTTAACAAAACAAAAATGAAGCCTTGCCGGCGCCGCGTGGCGCCAGCCGGGAAACCGCGGCCGGCGGCGGCCCGGACGAGACAAGCCCGGCCTGCCGCCAACCTGCCTCAGGTGCCTATTTGACCTTGATGAGCTCGACCTCGAAGACGAGGGTCTGGTAGGGCGGGATCGCCCCCGGCGCGCCGCGGGCGCCGTAGCCGAGGTCCTGGGGGATGACAAGTTCGGCTGTCTCGCCTTCCTTCATCAGCTGCAGGCCTTCAGTCCAGCCGGGGATCACGCGGTTCAGCGGGAAGCTTATGGGTTCCCCGCCCACGGAGGAGTCGAACTTCTTCCCGTTGATGAGCTTGCCCGTATAGTGGACGGTGACGACGCTGGTCGGGCCCGGGTTCTTGCCCGTACCGGCCTTGATGCTGCGGTATTGCAGACCGGATGCCGTAACCGACACCCCTTCCTTCTTCGCGTTATCTGCGAGGTAGGCTTCGTTCTTTTCCTGATTCAGTTCTGCAGGCATGGTGGCCTCCTCGTCTTGGAGATTGGAAAGGTCTTCAGGTGGGGCTTCGATCTCGGAGGGGCTTGTCAGTGCCGACAGGAGTCCCCCCGGACCGAAGATTGCGAAGGTGAGCAGGACGCAGGCAACGCCTGCGCCCATGACGGCCTTCGACAGCGGTGTCTGGCGCTGCCACCATGACTTTGGCTTGAGATTCTGGTTCATCCGTTTTGGTCCCGGTATCTGGGCTTTGGGATCGGGTCGCCCGCGACGATGGCAAATAGCAGATGGTCCTGCCATTCGCCATTGATTCTCAGGTACTTGCGGGCTGTGCCTTCGGCCGTGAAGCCGCACTTGGCCAGTACGCGCCGGGAGGCGGCATTGGTGGGCAGGCAGGCGGCTTCTATGCGGTGGAACCCCAGGCGTTCGAGCCCGTGGCGCAGCACGGCCGTCACGGCGTCTGTCATGAAGCCCTGGCCGGCGAAGCGGGCTCCCGTCCAGTAACCCATGGTCGCGGCCGACTGGGCGATGCCCCGGCGCACGTTCGACAACTGGATGCCGCCGACCAGCTTGAGGTGGGGTTCGGCGAAGATGAAGAACATGTAGCCCGAGCCCTCGCGCTCGGCCTGCCGGTAGCGGACGAGCCGCCGGCGGAAGGACTCGCGCGTCAATTCATCGACAGCCCAGCTGGGCTCCCAGGGCACGAGGTGGGCGCGGCTTTCTGCACGCAGTGCCGCCCAGGCCGCATAGTCGGACGCGACGGGGCTGCGCAGGCGCACGCGTGCACCCTCGACCGTGAAGGATGTCTTCCTGCGCGTCAGGACCGGGGGCAGCGCCATGTCAGGTGAACCGCGCGGCAATCTTGTCGTAGGAGGCCAGCTGCGCAGAGGGCCCCAGCACGGCCAGCGACAGGGGGCCGGAGGCAAGAATGCGCGCGGCCATGCGCTTCACGGCGCCCGTGTCGACGGCATCGATGCGGGTGATGAGTTCGCGCGGGGTGAAGAGACGGCCGAAGGTCAGGTACTGCCCGGCAATCTGCTCGCAGCGCGCGGACGCCTGCTCGAGGCCCATCAGCAGTCCCGACCTGATCTGCGCCTTTGCGCGCACGAGTTCGTCCTCTTCCACGTCGCTGGTCAGCGCCGTCATCTCGCCGGCAATCACGTGCACGAGTTCCTGCGCATCGGCGCCGCTGGTGCCGGCATAGACGCCAAACAGGCCGGTATCGGCGTAGCTTGAGCCAAAGGCGTGGATCGAGTAGCACAGGCCCCGCTTCTCGCGGGCCTCCTGGAAGAGGCGCGATGACATGCCGCCGCCCAGGACCGTCGAGTAGACCTGCATGGCATAAAGCTCGTCCTCGCGGGCATGCACGCCCCGGAACGCCAGCGCGAGGTGCGCCTGCTCGAGGTCGCCCTGCTCGCGATATTCGCCCCCGGCATAGGACGCTGCGCCCGGCGGAGGCGTCGTGCCGGCCTTGAGGCCACCGAGATGCTGCCGGGCGAGACGCACCATGTCTTCGTGCTGCACGGCGCCAGCCGAGACGAGCAGCATCGAGGGCGCGCGATAATAGGTCGTCACCTGGCTGATCAGGTCCTCGCGGGTGAAGCCGCGCACCCGCTCCTCGCTGCCAAGGATAGGACGGCCGAGCGACTGCGTCGGGAAAGCCTGCTGTTGCAGGTGATCGAAGATCACGTCATCGGGCGTATCCTCGGCCTGGCCGATTTCCTGGATGACAACGCCCTTCTCGCGCTCGAACTCCTCGCTGTCGAAGGTCGAGTTCTGGAGGATGTCGGCGATGATATCGACCGCGAGGGGAACGTCATCGCGCAGGACGCGGGCGTAATAGGCCGTCTGCTCGCGTCCGGTATAGGCGTTGATGAAGCCGCCGACGCGCTCGATCTCCTCGGCGATGCCGCGGGCGGTGCGCCTGACGGTGCCCTTGAAGGCCATATGCTCGAGCATGTGGGCGATGCCGTTGGTGGCTTCGGTCTCGTTGCGCGCCCCCGCACCAACCCAGACGCCGACGCTAGCCGTCTCGAGGTGCGGCATGGGGTCGGTAATGACGGTCAGGCCGTTCTCGAGGGTCGAAATCAGGGGCGACACAGGGGTTCCTCTCGCGTGAGGACCCTTACATAGAGCATCGGCCGGCTGTTTACATCGGGCGGGACCGCCCTTTTTCGCGGTCTGCCTGACGAGCGGGAAACCCTAGCGGCGGGGGCTTTCGGCGATGTAGGCCTTCAGGGCCGCCATGCTGGCCGGCAGGACATCGCAACGCTCGGTTGCGGTTTCGATCCAGCGCAGGCGGTCCGGCAGGCTCGGCCGGATGCCGGTCGCCGCCGCGACAGCGTCGGGGAACTTGGCCGGATGAGCGGTCGCCAGCGTGACCACGTCATCCGACGCGCCAGCGATGCGGTTCGCCGCAAGGCCCACGGCGGTATGGGGGTCGACGAGCAATCCAGTCCGGGCATGGACCTCGCGGATGGTTGCCGCGGTCTCGGCCTCGCTGACGCGGTCGGCCGCGAAGACCGCCGCGATCGCCTTACGCACGGGGGCATCGAGGTTCATCGTGCCGCTGCGCTCGAAGGCCTGCATGAGCGCGGCGGTCCGGCCCGCGTCACGGTCGAGCGCTTCGAACAACAGGCGTTCGAAATTGCTGGCCACCTGGATGTCCATGGCCGGCGACATCGTCGCCTCGACGCTGCCGCGGGCGTAGACGCCGGTGTTGATGGCGCGCGCCACGATGTCATTGCTGTTGGTGGCGACGATGATGCGGCCTACGGGCGCGCCCATGCGGCGGGCCACGTAACCTGCAAAGGCGTCGCCGAAGTTGCCGGTGGGGACCGTGAAGGCTGCATCGCGGCCGCCAAGCGCGAGGCAGGCCGACACGTAGTAGGCCGCCTGCACGGCGATGCGCACCCAGTTGATCGAGTTGATCGCGGCAAGACCTTCGCGGCTGGCAAATTCGCGATCTGCAAAGGCCAGCTTGATCATGGCCTGGGCGTCATCGAAGGTGCCTTCGACGGCGATGTTGCGGATGTTGGCGGCGTCGGTCGTCGTCATCTGCCGGCGCTGCACGTCGGAAATGCGACCCTTGGGATGCAGGATGATGAGGTCGATGTTCGAGCGGTTCGCCAGCGCGTTGACAGCTGCAGCCCCCGTGTCGCCCGACGTAGCGGCCAGCACCAGGGCCCGCCGGTTGCGGGCCACGAGCGCCTCGTTCATCAGCGGGCCCAGCACCTGGAGTGCGAAATCCTTGAAGGCGAGTGTCGGGCCATGGAAGAGCTCGAGCAGCCAGCGATGGGGACCGAGCACGCGCAGAGGGGCCGCGGAGGGGTCGGAGAAGCGTGCATAGGCCTCGCGTGTGATCCTGTCGATGCGTCCCTTCCAGGCGGGGTCGTCGCAGAACTGCCCGAGCACCATGGCCGCGAGCGTCGCGTAGTCGCGGCCTGGTGCTGCAGCAAGCCGGCTCCAGTCCAGTGAAGGCCATGTCTCGGGGACATAGAGGCCTGCGTCAGGTGCCGGCCCTGCCAGCAGCACGTCCTCGAAGGAAATGGCGGGCGACTGCCCCCGCGTCGAGATGAATTTCATTGCCTGAACCCGAGCCTTCCCTGGACTACATGATAGCGCAGATAGATAACCACCAGCACGATCCCGAGCGAGAACCACGTCAGCGCATAGTTCAGGTGGTTGTCGGGAATGTTGACTGCCGTTGGGAGAGGTTCGGGCCCGTCGGCACTGCGGCTTGTGGCCTCGAAAACGAGGGGGGAGCGCAACTGGAGCCCAAGGCCCGCAGCGATGTCGGGCGCATTGCGCTTGAACCACGTGCGCGCCTTGATGTCCGGGGGCGGTGTAAAGGTGGATCCCGGGGCCGAGCGGCGTAACGAGCCTTCGATGGTCACGACGCCTTCCACCTGGCCATTGGTCCGCGTTGCGGGATCACGCGCCTCGAGTGGTACCCAGCCGCGGTCCACGAGGATGATGTCGCCCCCGGTCAGGCGGAAGGGCGTCATCACCCGCACGCCCGGACGCGTCGGGCCGGTGTTGGTGCGGGCCTCGGACACGTAGGCCTCGTCCTTGTGCAGGAAGGTTCCCGTCGCCGTGGCAGGGCGGAAGATCGCGTAGTCGCCGACGGGCAGGAGAAGTTCGACGGCCACCGCCGCCATGACCTTGCGGGCCTCGATCTGGGACAGCATCGCGTGCTTCTCAGCGCGGCGCTGCAGTTGCCAGGTCCCAAGGCCGACGGCCATCGCCAGCGCCACGAGGGTCGCGATGGTCAGGCCTGGCAGGGGGCGGAAGAAGAGCGCGGACATCAATCCTCCTCCCCGCGATAGCGGTACTGCAGGGCCACCATCACGGACTTGAAAACGGGCAGAAGGCCGAGGCAGAGGCCGATGGCGAGGGGACCGAGGATGAGCCCGTGGATCCAGAGCGGCGGTGCGTAGCGCAGCTCAACGAGCATCGCGACTGCCATGACGACGGTGCCGGCCACAAGAACGACAAACACAGCGGGTCCATCGCCGTGCTCGGCGAAGGCCAGATCAAGGCCGCATGAGCTGCAACGGGGGGCGACTTTGAGATAGCGCGCAAAAAGCGCTCCCCGGCCACATGCCGGACACCGGCATAAAAGGCCTGAACGCCATAGGGGAGCCATGCTCGGAGGGGACATCGCGCACCGGTCGGCAATGAAATCGCCGCAATGCATAATAGCTGATCCGGAATGCAACAAGGCTGCGGCAGTTTTGGCTGCCGCAGCCTGCCCGAGAAAACAAATGTCAGTGCGCGCCGACGGTATGGGCGCCCTCGCCCCACACATAGATGGCGGCGAAGAGGAAAAGCCACACCACGTCGACGAAGTGCCAGTACCAGGCTGCTGCCTCGAAGCCGAAATGGCTCTGCGGCGTGAAGTGACCGGCGCGGGCACGGAAGAGACAGACGATCAGGAACAGCGTGCCGACGATCACGTGGAAGCCGTGGAAGCCGGTCGCCATGTAGAACGTGGCTCCGTAGATGTTGCCCGAGAAGTCGAAGGTTGCGTGCGTGTACTCGTAGACCTGCAGCGCCGTGAAAATCATGCCGAGCACCACCGTCAGGGCGATGCCACGCACGGCGTCACGCTGGTTGCCGGTCTGGATGGCGTGGTGGGCCCAGGTCACGGTCGTGCCCGAGGTAAGCAGCACGAGCGTATTGAGCAGCGGGATATCCCACGGATCGAACGTGGCGATGTTCGCCGGCGGCCATCCCGTCAGGCCGACATCCTGCGGGAACAGGGAGGAATGAAAATAGGCCCAGAACCAGGCCGCAAAGAACATGACCTCGGAGGCGATGAAGAGGATCATGCCGTAGCGCAAGCCAATCTTCACGATCGGCGTGTGATCGTGGTTGACCACGGATTCCTTCACGACATCGCGCCACCAGCCGAAGAACGTGTAGAGAAGGAGGGCAAAGCCGAGGAGCAGCAGCCACGGCCCGGAGAACACGCCGAACAGGGGATCGGCGCCCTTGAGCGTCTGGAAATAGGCGATAGCGCCCACTGCCGACACGAACGCGGCGATCGACCCGACGATCGGCCAGGCGCTCGGCTCTACGAGGTGGTAATCGTGTCTGACTGGTTCATTTGCCATGGTTGGCCCCTACGGAGTTTGCAAAGCGGCGACATCGGTTGTGTCACCCTTTGCCGGAAAGAAGGTATAGGACAGCGTGATTGATTTCAGGCGCTTTGTTTCCGGATCGTTGGCGATGGCCGGATCGACATAGAAAGCCACGCCAAGCCTGGCGGTCTCGCCTGGCTTGAGCGGCTGACGCTCGAAACAAAAGCACTGCGTCTTGTTGAAGTATTTCGCGGCAAGCAGCGGCGTCACATTGAACGTCGCGGTTCCGACGACTTCCTCGCCGGACCTGTTGTGGGCGATGAAGTTCGTGAAGCCGTTTTCGCCCAGATGAACCTTGATCGAGCGGCGTTCGGGGCCGAACTTCCAATCCAGGTCAGGGGATGTGTTGGAGTCGAAGCGGACTTCGATCTGCTGGTCGAGCCGTACGCCGGAAGGCGCGTCCGCACGTAGCGGCGTACCATCGAAACCGGTTACCTGGCAGAACAGCCTGTAGAGCGGCACGGATGCATAGGTGAGCGACAGCATTCCGACGAGAATGCCGACGCACATCGCGAGAACCCTGTCATTGCGGGAGAGGTTTCTCATCAGCCGATCCTCACAGTGGACGTTGGGCGATGTTACCGCCGATCTGCACAAGGGTGACGACGAATACGAGCACCACAAAGGCAAGAAGCAGGCCCGCCAGCGCCCAGTTGCGCTGTGAAAGCTTGCGTTTCTCCTCGGGCGAAAGTTCCATCGAGTGCCTTACATTCCCGTTGGGGCCATGCCCACCAGTCGCTCGACGGCAAGCGCGGTGAACAGGGCAAACAGGTAGAAGATCGAATAGGCAAACAGGCGAAGCGCCTGCCCGCGTTCGCTGTCGGGCGAGGCGCGCCACAGCAGCGCCGAAAGGGCGACGAAGGCAACGCTTCCGACAGCCGCGGTCATGCCATAGACCGGGCCGAACCAGCCAAGCGCCCAGGGGGCAACGGCCGCCGCCGCCATGATCACGCTGTAGCCGAGGATCTGGTTGCGGGTCGCGCGGGAGCCCTTGACCACGGGCAGCATGGGTACGCCGGCGCGGGCGTAGTCATCGCTGCCGGCCAGGGCAAGCGCCCAGAAATGCGGCGGGGTCCAGAGGAAGATCAGAAGGAACAGGGACCAGGCCGCAGGATCGAAGGCGTTGCCGGTCGCCGTGGCCCAACCGATAACGGGCGGCAGTGCGCCTGCGGCGCCGCCGATGACGATGTTCTGCACGGTCGTGCGCTTGAGCCACATCGTGTAGACGAACAGATAGAAGGCGATGGTGGCGGCCAGCAGCAGGGCTGGAACGTAGCCGACCGCGAAGCCCATCGTGAATACGCTGAAGAATGCGAGCGTTGCGCCGAACTCAAGGGCCGACTGGCGCGAGATGACACCGGCCGGGATCGGTCGCGTGCGGGTGCGCGTCATGACGGCATCGATGTCTGCATCGAACCACTGGTTCAGCGCCCCGGATGCGCCAGCCCCCACTGCCACGCAGAGAAGTGAAATCACGGCGATGACGGGATGCACATCGCCTGGAGCCGCGATCATGGCCGCCAGCGCCGTGAAGACGACCAGCGACATGACGCGTGGCTTGAGCAGCGCCAGATAGTCGGAAGGGCCCGCGAGCGATGCGCGGGCCCCTTCACCGTTCGAGATCGCCGAGACCGAGCTCAATGCCCGTGCCCCTTGCTGGTAATTCGGGGCAGCGTGTTGAACTGGTGGAACGGCGGCGGCGACGGCAGCGTCCACTCGAGCGTGGTGGCGCCAGCGCCCCACGGATTGTCGCCGGCCTTACGCTTTTTCAGGAACATCTCGATGATGACCCAGAGGAAGACGAGGGTCGCTGCGGCCGAGAAGAACGAACCGATCGAGGAGATGTAGTTCCAGTAAGCGTAGGCGTCCGGATAGTCCACGTAGCGGCGCGGCATGCCCGCGAGGCCCAGGAAGTGCTGCGGGAAGAACGTCAGGTTCACACCGATGAAGGTCATGTAGAAGTGAACCTGGCCCCAGAACTCGCTGTACTGGTAGCCCCACATCTTGCCGGCCCAGTAGTAGAACCCCGCGAAAATCGCAAACACGGCACCAAGCGACAGCACGTAATGGAAGTGTGCCACCACGTAGTATGTGTCGTGCAGGGAGGTGTCGATGCCCGAGTTGGCGAGCACCACACCCGTGACGCCCCCCACCGTGAACAGGAAGATGAAGCCGATCGCCCATAGCATCGGTGTCTTGAACTCGATGGAGCCGCCCCACATGGTTGCGATCCAGGAGAAGATCTTGATGCCCGTCGGCACGGCGATGATCATGGTTGCGACGAGGAAGTAGGCTTCCGTGTCGACCCCCATGCCCGAGGTGTACATATGGTGCGCCCATACGACGAAGCCAACCACGCCGATGGCAACCATGGCGTAGGCCATGCCGAGATAGCCGAAGACGGGCTTGCGCGAGAACGTCGCCACGATCTGGCTGATCATGCCGAAGCCCGGCAGGATCAGGATGTATACTTCGGGGTGACCGAAGAACCAGAAGAGGTGCTGGAACAGCAGCGGGTCACCATTGCCGGCCGGATCAAAGAACGTCGTGCCGAAGTTGCGGTCCGTCAGCAGCATCGTGATGGCGCCGGCGAGCACCGGCAGCGACAGGAGCAGCAGGAACACCGTGACCAGGATCGACCAGACGAAGAGCGGCATGCGATGCAGGGTCATGCCCGGCGCGCGCATGTTGAAGATCGTCGTGATGAAGTTGATGGCTCCGAGGATCGACGAGGCGCCGGCGACGTGCAGCGCCAGGATCGCGAAGTCCATCGCCGGACCGGGCGAACCGGTGGTCGACAGCGGCGCGTAGATCGTCCATCCGCCACCAACGCCATACCCGCCGGAGTCACCTTCCACGAACATCGACAAGATGAGCAGCAGGAAGGCGAAGGGCAGCAGCCAGAACGAGATGTTGTTCATGCGCGGGAACGCCATGTCCGGCGCGCCGATCATGAGGGGCACGAACCAGTTGCCGAAGCCGCCGATCATCGCCGGCATGACCATGAAGAAGATCATGATCAACGCATGCGCCGTGACGAACACATTGTAGAGATGCTCATCGCCCGTGAAGTACTGGACGCCAGGCTCCATCAATTCAGCGCGGATGCCCACGGACAGCAAACCGCCCACCAACCCCGCGAAGATCGCGAAGATGATGTACATCGTGCCGATGTCCTTGTGGTTCGTCGAATAGACGAAACGCGCCCAGCCCCTGGGTGTATGGTCGTGGCCGTCGGCGTGTTGTGCAGTCGCCATTGTCTTGCTTGCTCCCGATGCCTAGCGTGATGCGAGCGCGGTTGGCGCGCTGCGGAGGCTGGCCGTTGACTTCTTCTTTGCAACCCACTCGTCGAACTTTTCCTGGCTGACCACCTCGACGGCGATCGGCATGAAGGCGTGGCGCGTGCCACACAGCTCGGAGCACTGGCCATAGAACACGCCTTCGCGGTTGGCCTTGAACCAGGTTTCGTTGAGGCGACCCGGAACGGCGTCGACCTTCACGCCGAACGCCGGCACCGTCCAGGAGTGGATGACGTCGGTCGCCGTCGTCTGCACGACCACCACCTTGTTCACCGGCACGATCACGCGGCCGCCTTCCTTGACGGCCAGCAGGCGCGGCTCGCCCGCGGCCCTTGCTTCCTCTTCGGACGCCATCTCGGAGAGTTCGATGCTCACGCCGAGGTCAGGATATTCGTAGGACCAGTTCCACTGGTGTCCGGTCGCCTTGACCGTCACGTCCGGCTTTTCGGGGATCACTTCACCCTCGTAGAGCAGGCGCAGCGACTGCAGGCCGATGAAAGCCAGGATGATCACCGGCACCAGGGTCCAGACGACCTCGACCATGGTGTTGTGGGACCAGGTCGCCGGCTTGGGATTGGCCTTGGCGTTGTAGCGGACCATCACCCAGATCAGCAGGCCCAGCACGAACAGCGTGATGCCCGTGATGATCACCAGCACCAGATCATGGAAGTCGTGGATGTTCTGCATGTGGTCAGTGGCCGCCGGCATCAGCGTCACCTGTTTGTCGACCGCGAAGGATCCTTCCGTTGCCTGGCTCCAGGCTGCGGGGGCGGACAGCGACGTCGCGAGGAGCGCCGCCGGGTACAATAGGCCATTTCGCAAAATTGCGCGCATGCGCTTCATCAGCCCCATTTCAGCTGGATGTTGAAAGCCTCAAGGAAGCAACGACTCCCCTGCAGGCCCGGATAACATTTCTCGAGGACGCGATTTAGCGGCGTTCACTGATGGCCGTCATTGCGACCTTATGCCACAATCGTGCGGCCTTTGTGCATGGTTCCTTCCGCGGGCGCTCTTCCAGCCTGCTTCATGCGCAACTTCCCCTGCTGCAAGGCCGTGCGGGGGATCACTCACTTCACTCACGCTGCGTGTGCAATCGATGCGTGTTAAATTGCCTCAGAGGACCAGCGACCCTGCCCTTGGCCGGCGCGGGGGATCAGCCGGTCGATGCCTCGCGGCGGCGCGCTTCGGAATTGCTGTTCCGGTTTGGGCGAAAGCAAATTACGCTTGGGGCCGTTCCAACGACAGACGCATCGAGGATCCGAACGCATGACGTCCGCCAACGACCTCTTTTTCAGCCGCACCGGACTGGACCGGGCCACCGTCACGCGCATCACGGCGGATGCCCTGAAGGGAGCAGATGACGGCGAGATGTACCTTGAGTACCGGCTGTCCGAGAGCTTCCTGTTCGATGACGGGCGCATGAAATCGGCCAGCTTCGACACGACGCAGGGCTTCGGCTTGCGGGCCGTGGCGGGCGAGGCCATCGGGTTCGCGCACTCCTCGACGCTGGACGAGGACGCCATGCGGCGTGCGGCGGCGGCCGTGCAGGCTGTGAAAAGTGGCCATAGCGGCACTTGGGCTGACGGACCGCAAAAGACGAACGTCAAGCTCTACACCGATGCCAACCCGATCGAGTCGGCCCCCTTCGATGCCAAGACGAAGCTGCTCGCCGTCATCGATGCCTATGCGCGCGGTCGCGATCCGCGCGTGCGGCAGGTGTCGTGCTCGCTCTTTGCCGAGTGGCAGGCCGTCTACATCCTCAGGCCCGACGGGCTGGCCGTGCAGGACGTCCGCCCGCTGGTTCGCCTGAACGTGTCGATCGTGGCGGGCGAAGGCGACCGTCAGGAGACCGGCTCGCACGGCATGGGCGGACGCCGCTCGCTTGATGTCTACCTCAAGCCCGAGACCTGGACGTTCGCGGTGGACGAGGCGCTGCGCCAGGCCCTGGTGAACCTTCAGTCCGTTCCGGCCCCTGCCGGCGTGATGCCTGTTGTCCTTGGACCGGGCTGGCCGGGCGTGCTGCTGCACGAGGCGATCGGCCACGGGCTCGAGGGGGACTTCAACCGCAAGAAGACGAGCGCCTTCGCCGGCCTCATGGGCGAGCGCGTCGCCTCGCCCGGCGTGACGGTGGTCGATGACGGCACGATGGATTCGCTGCGCGGATCGCTGTCGGTCGATGACGAGGGCACGCCGACCTCGCGCACGGTGCTGATCGAGGACGGGATCCTGAAGGGCTACCTGCAGGACCGGCAGAATGCGCGCCTCATGGGCATGAAGCCGACGGGCAGCGGGCGGCGGCAGTCCTATGGCTGCAGCGTGATGCCGCGCATGACGAACACCTTCATGCTGGCCGGCAACCATGATCCCGGCGAAATCATCTCCAGCGTGAAGAACGGGCTCTATGCCGTGAACTTCGGCGGCGGGCAGGTCGACATCACGAATGGCAAGTTCGTGTTCAGCTGCACGGAGGCCTATCGCATCGAGGACGGCAAGGTCGGCGCTCCGGTCAAGGGCGCGACGCTGATCGGCAACGGACCGGATGCCCTGACGCGCGTGAAGATGATCGGCAATGACCTGAAGCTGGATACCGGCATCGGAACGTGCGGCAAGAATGGGCAGAGCGTGCCCGTCGGCGTGGGGCAGCCTTCGCTGCTGATCGAGGGGCTGACTGTCGGCGGCACAGCCGCGTGAGCCTGACGCCGCGCGTGGCACACATGGAAGGTGAGAGATGAGCGTACGCCCTGAAGCCGTTGGCCTGTCGTCCCGGCGCCTCGAGAATATCGACGCGTTCCTGCAGCGCAAATATGTCGACAGCAAGCGCATGCCCGGCACGCTGACACTTGTCTGGCGGCGCGGCGAGATCGCGCATCTGGGCGTGACCGGCATGGCCGATGTCGAGCGCGGCAAGACGATGGCCGAGGACACGATCTTCCGCATCTACTCGATGACCAAGCCCATCACGTCGGTCGCCATCATGATGCTGGTCGAACAGGGACTGGTTGCGCTCGATGACCCGGTGCACCGGTTCATCCCGTCGTGGACGGAGCTTGGTGTCTATAATGGCGGGTTCATGGAAACCTTCCGTACCACGCGCTGCGAGCGGCCGATGCAGGTCATCGACCTCCTGCGCCACACGTCGGGCCTGACCTACGGGTTCCAGCAATCGACCAATGTGGACGCGGCCTATCGCAAGGTGAAGATCGGCGAGATCGAAAAGCACGGCACGCTCGACGACATGGTCGAGAAACTCTCGAAGCTGCCGCTCGAGTTCTCGCCGGGGACTGCGTGGAACTATTCGGTATCGACCGACATCCTGGGCTACATCGTTGGCAAGGTCGCCGGCGTTCCCTTTGAGGACTTCCTGCGCACGAGGATCTTCAAGCCGCTCGGGATGCACGACACGGATTTCCACGTGCCCGAGGGCAAGCGGGAACGCTTTGCGGCCTGCTATGCGGCGACGCCGAAGGGTGGCATGGACCTGCAGGACGATCCGGCAAAGAGCCCCTATCTGGAGGCGCCGTCGCTGGTGTCCGGGGGTGGCGGGCTTGTGTCGACGGCGAGCGATTACCTGCGTTTCTGCCGCATGATGATCAACGGCGGCTCGCTTGACGGGGTGCAACTGCTCAGCCCCAAGACGGTGGAGCTGATGACACAGAACCACCTGCCGGGTGGGCATGACCTGCCGACGCTGTCGCGGTCGCTGTTCAGCGAGGCCGCCTATAACGGGATCGGCTTCGGGCTTGGCTTCTCGGTGACGATGGATCCCGTGAAGACGATGATCCCCGGTACGGTCGGCGAGTATTCGTGGGGCGGTGCAGCCTCGACCACGTTCTGGATCGACCCGAAGGAAGACCTGATCGCGATCTTCATGACGCAGCTGCTGCCGTCGAGCGTCTATCCCGTGCGGCGCGAGTTCCGCACGCTGGTCTATTCGTCATTCGTCAGCGAGGCGGGACAACCGTCGCGGCCGCGGGTGGGGTTCTGAGCCCGTTGATTTCGGTGACGGTGTGCAGCCTGACCCAGAGCCTCCTAGTTGACCTGGAGAGTTACCGTGGCCTTGGTTTCGCCGCGCTGGCCGGCGCCGGATCCTGAGCCGCTGCTGTCGCGGCGGGTGACCAGCAGGCGGTCGCCCAAGACGGTGAAGACGCGGTCCTCACGGCTCTTTGTTTCGAATGAAACGACGATGAACGCGCTGCCCTTGGACATGTTCTGGGCGCGGGTGGCCAGCGGACGGCCACTTCCATCGATCCAGACATCGAGCGTTGCCGTCTGCTTGTCCACGAATTGCTGGTTCTTGGCTACCGCGAGATCGAGGCTGAGAAGCCGCGCGGGAACGCCGTTCCAGGCCTCGGCGCGCTCTGCCTTGAGCTTGGCACCCTCGAGCCGGGTGAGCAGGGTCTCGGCGGCGTGAACCATGCTGTGCACGTCGGCGTAGTCGAGTTCGTTCAGTGCGTTGCGTGTAGGGATCGGGGCCGTGCTGTCTGACTGGCGCCCTGCCCCTTCCGCCATGGCGCGGACCATGATGTCCCTTGGATAGACGATGCGCAGGCCCTGCGGCCCGTCCTCGGCGGTGACAGTGGCCGTTCCGTTGGCAGTGCGGGGCTTGCCGTCGTCGTCACGCGAAGTTGATGTGACCTGTGCTGTCAGCGTCACGCGCAGGGGCGATGTGCCCTGCAATTGCCCGAGCGCGGCCCTGAGATCATCAAGGCCATCGGCGCGGGCGGGCAGCGCGAGGGCAAGGCCTGCGAGGATCATGCCCAGTGAAAGTGCCCCTGTTCGTGCCATGTCGTGAATTCCTTGTCCTTGAAACGGCTCAGCCGTGTTTCCTGATGCCTTCGACCCAGGTCTCGCGCACGCCGATCTGGCCGAGGCGATTGGGGTCAACCTTCATCGGATCCTCGTGGAGGACCACGAGGTCTGCGTACTTGCCGGGCTCGAGCGTGCCCAGCGCGTGATCCATGTGGACCTGCCAGGCGGCGTCGGCCGTCATCGATCTGAGGCCCTGCTCAACGGTGATGCGCTCTTCGGGCGCCAGCACCTCGCCGCCATCGCGCATGACGCGGGTGACCGCGTTCTCGATGCAGCGCAGGGGGCCGATCTCGGTGACATCGTAGTCGGAGTGCAGCGTGAAGCGGACGCCGGCCCTGAGGGCCGAGGCGGTGGCGTCAAGGCGCGCGGCCTTTTCGGGGCCGAAGATCCGGTCGCGAAACGCGCGGCCCCAGTAATGCACGTGGCCGATCAGGAACGAAGGCGTGATGCCAAGCTCGGCCATTTTCGCGAAGTGCTCGTCCCAGGCAATCGAGCAATGCTCGATGCGATGGCGGTGCTCCTTGCGCGGGCTGGCGGCGAGCGCCTTGCCATAGCAGTCCAGCACGAGGTCGATGGCCGCGTCACCGTTGGCGTGGACGGCGACCTGCCAGCCGGCCTTGTGGGCGCGCGCGATGCCTGCGGCCAGTTCGTCGGCGGGGAAGCTCAGGATGCCGCGGCTGTCGACATTGAGATAACGTTCGCGCTGGTAGCCCGTGTTGCCCTGGTTCGAGCCATCGGCCCAGAACTTGAAGCCAAGCAGGCGGAACCAGTCATCGCCCAGCCCCGGCTGCGCCTCGGGGAAGGCCAGCCATTCATCCATGCGGCCGCCGGTCATCATGGCGCCAATGCGCACGGGGGAGCGCCGCGTCGTGGCCAGGGCTGAGAGGAGACGGTACTCCTCGGTGCCGGCAAACACGCCGAGGCCGGCGTCCACCAGCATGGTGCAGCCCTTGCGGGCCGCCTCATCGAGCACGCTGATCGCAGCCGGGATCAGGTTCTGCGGCGTTGCCCGCGGGGCGACCTTCAGGAACGGTGCATAGCTTGCAGCGCCGGCGAGCACGCCCGTCAGGCGGCCATCTGCGCCCTTCACGTATTTCCCGCCAGCACCGGGATCGGGCGTGTCTTCGGTCACGCCCGCCCGTTCGATGGCGCGGGAATTCACGTAGGCCAGATGCCCTGACGCATTCAGCATGAAGACGGGATGGTCCGGCGCCACGCGGTCGAGGTCGTGGCGCGTGATGTTGGCGTTGCCCTTGCAGAGCGATGGGTCGAAGCCGCGCGCCATGATCCACTCGCCCGGCTTGGTCCTTGCGACCGCAGCGGCCAGGGCCTGCATCACGCTGTCGATGGTCTCGCAGGTCATTGGACGCACGTCGACAAAGGACGAGAGCACGGCACCCATCACGATGTGGACGTGCGGATCGATGAAGCCCGGCAGGATGGTGCCGCCCTTCGCGTCGATGACTTCGGTCCCCTCGCCCTTGAGGGCTGTCACCTCGCCGCGGCTGCCGACGGCCACAATGCGGCCCCGGCTGACGGCAATGGCTTCGGCGACCGGGGCTGCGGGGTTCATCGTGCGGATGGTGCCGCCGACAACGATGAGGTCGGGCGCGGCACCTGGCCGGCGCACGGGGGGCGTCACCCGTCCGGGCAGCGCCTGGAACCGGGCGCGCTGCCTCGCACTTCCGCGCGCGAAAAGCCCCTGGATCGGCGGGGCGCAGCAGAGGCAGGCGGGTTCGGACATGCGTGACAGGCTCCGCGACATTGGGCCGGCAGCCTATCGCGGCTTGAGCCCTCCGGCCAGACCCTGTAAGTGCAAGGTCAACAAGCAAAAACAGCCTTGCGAGGAGCACGTCCATGAGTACCGCCCCCCAGTTGCCGCCCGGCTTTCCTGCCATGTCGATCGAGCAGGCCCACAGACTGCTGATGTCGGCTCCCGCGTCGCCGTTCGAGGTCGAGGAGAAGGTGATCCGCGGGGTCAAGATCAAGACCTGGAAGAATGCCCCGCCGTCACTGGCCGCCGTGTTCGAGGCCAGCCGCCCCTTCGGCGCGCGGGACTACCTGGTCAATGAAGACGAACGCGTGACCTTCGATGCCCATCGGCGTGCAGTGGTGAAGCTTGCCCACCAGCTGATCGCCGACGGCGTGAAGAAGGGTGACCGCGTTGCCATCATCATGCGCAACCTGCCGGAGTGGTCGGTTGCCTTCTGGGCTGCGGTGCATGCAGGGGCGATCGTCACACCGCTCAATGCGTGGTGGACGGGGCCGGAGCTGGAGTACGGACTGACGGACTCGGGCACCAAGATCGCCATTGCGGATGCCGAACGCTGGGAACGTCTTCGCGAGCACGTCAACAACTGCCCGGACCTGAAGCGCGTCTATGTCTCGCGCTCGAGCGAGGAGATCGCCGATCCGCGCGTGGGTCGCCTCGAGGACGTGATCGGTGGCCCGACGAGATGGGCGACGCTTCCCGAGGGGACGCTGCCGACGATGCCGCTCGATCCGGAGGACGATGCCACGATCTTCTACACCTCGGGCACAACCGGAAAACCCAAGGGCGCGGTCATCACGCATCGCAACATCGTGTCGAACTTCTTCAATGCGATGTGCGCACAGGCGCGATCCTTCCTGCGCCGGGGCGAGATGCTGCCTGCGCCCGATCCGACGGTGCAGAAGGCAACGCTGATCTCGGTGCCCCTGTTCCATGCGACGGGCTGCTTTGCGATCATGATCCCGGCCGTCATGGCGGGTTCGAAGATCGTCATGCAGCGCAAGTGGAACGCCGACCAGGCGCTGGAACTGATCGAGCGCGAGAAGATCACGAACGCGGGCGGTGTTCCGACCATTGCCTGGCAGATCATCGAGCATCCGCGCTTCCACGAGTTCGACCTGTCGTCGCTGGAGTCGATCTCGTATGGCGGCGCGCCGTCGGCGCCGGAACTGGTGCGGCGCATGAAGGAACGATTCCCGCTGATCAAGCCTGGCCAGGGCTGGGGCATGACCGAAACGTCGGCGACGGCGACCAGCAATTTTGCCGAAGACTACGAGCGCAAGCCCTCGAGCTGCGGCGTGCCCTCGCCCACCGGCGAGGTCAAGATCGTCGGCGACAAGGGACAGACGCTGGGCCCCAACGAGGTGGGCGAACTCTGGTATCGCGGGCCGATCGTCGTGCGTTGCTACTGGAACAAGCCCGAGGCGACGGCCGAGACTTTCGTCGATGGCTGGGTGAAGACGGGTGACCTTGCGAAGATCGACGAGGAAGGCTTCGTCTACATCGTCGACCGCGCGAAGGACATGCTGATCCGCGGTGGCGAGAACATCTACTGCGTGGAGGTCGAGAACGCGCTCTATGACCACCCGGCGGTGATGGATGCGGCGGTCATCGGCATCCCGCACCGGACGCTGGGTGAGGAGCCGGCGGCGGTCGTGCACCTGAAGCCCGGCATGAAGGCGAGCGAAGAGGAATTGCGCCACCACGTCGCGCAGAAGATCGCCGCCTTCAAGGTCCCCGTGAAGATCGCCTTCCTGCCCGAGACGCTGCCGCGAAACGCGAATGGCAAGATCATGAAGCGGGACCTGAAGTCGATCTTTGGCGGGTGAGTGGCTTGAGGATATTCCGGAGACGAACTCCCTCCCCCGCGCATTCGCGCGGGTACTCCCTCACTCCCGTGAGGGAGAAAGTTTCCTCGTCGCGCAGCGAGGAGGTGGATGCGGCAGCGTCAGCTGCCGCAGACGGAGGAGTTCGGTGGGCGTGCGTGCCCTAACTCCCTCCCCCGCGCTTGCGCGCGGGTACTCCCTCGCGATGCGAGGGA